>OJDR01000131.1_pt1 | contig 26750 bp, 23 predicted proteins | sample 1593081 | NCBI WGS metagenome assembly OJDR01 (sample SAMN05416873, study PRJEB24817) | seawater metagenome | isolation source: Sea water | place: Canada:Atlantic | collected 2013-11
AGCACAACCTTGCCAAGGTTGGGGTCGCGAGTTCGAATCTCGTTTCCCGCTCCAATATTATTATCTAAATATATTGGTCAGTATTCGTAAAAGTCACCTAAAATTAACCAGTGCATTGCACTGGTTTTTTTATGCCTATTATTTGTGAATCGTTAAAGGCTTAAGTGGTTGCCGCAAGGTTATTACATTTACGGCAAGGCTGGTGTTATGAACTTTGGAAAATTGCTTTTTTAGTGGCCATGTAGTCAAAGTCATCACCGCCGTCTTGTAGGGCATCTTCTAGCTTCTGAAACTTGGCGATTTCTTCATCTGGCATGAAATGCAAAGCGTCTCCACCAAAATACCACAGCACTTCTCTGCCCATGTGCGGGGTAAGGTTAGGGAAGTTGCGAAATAGTCGGTTAAGCCAGTCTTGGCCATCGTAAGTGGCTTGCAGAGAGTCGTTTTCCATTTCAGCAATAAGGGCTTGAAGTTGCGCTTTAAAAGCCGCTTCGTCGCTCGATGAATCTTGGGAATCCGATGGAAAACCTTGTTGCAAAAAGGCTAGGAATTCTTTTAATAAAATCAGGGTATGATGTCGAGCATTATAGACTTGCATAGAAATAATTTTATGAGCTTATTGAGTGAATATTCTGGGCCTGCGCTGAGCATTTCTGGACTAAAGAAGGTTTATGACAACGGCCATGTGGCTTTGAAGGGCATTAACCTAGAAGTTAGCCAAGGGGACTTTTTTGCGCTGCTGGGTCCAAATGGTGCCGGTAAGTCTACCACACTTGGTATTGTTTCGGGTTTGGTAAATAAAACCGAAGGCAAAGTCAGTTTATTTGGTAAAGACATCGATGGCGATGTTTATGGAGCTAAGCGATTACTAGGGGTTGTGCCTCAGGAATTTAATTTCAATCAGTTTGAGAAAGTCCAGGATATTGTGGTGACCCAGGCCGGTTATTATGGCATACCTGTCAAAAAGGCGAGGGTACTTAGTGAAAAGTACCTTAAAGCTCTTGGTTTATGGGAAAAAAGAGATGTGCCTTCACGGATGCTTTCTGGTGGAATGAAGCGCCGCTTAATGATTGCTCGAGCTTTAGTGCACGAACCTAAGCTGCTTATTTTAGATGAGCCTACCGCTGGGGTGGATATTGAGCTTAGGCAAAGCATGTGGGTTTATTTGCAAGCGTTAAATGAAGAGCTGGGCACCACCATTATATTAACCACCCATTATTTGGAAGAAGCTGAAAGCCTTTGTAATAACATTGCCATTATTAATGAAGGCGACATTGTAAAAAACACCAGCATGCGTGAACTGTTGCAAGAACTCCATAAGCAAACACTGCTGGTAGAGCTGACCCGTGATTATCCTGAAAGACCCTGTATGGAATCATTGGAATTGGTGTGGCAAGACGATCATTGTTTTGAAGTGGCAGTAGAAAAAGGCACTGCCATTAATGATTTATTTGAAGTGTTTAACAAAGCTGGAATCTCTGTGAGTGGCATTGGTCCGAAATCTAATCGGTTAGAAACCTTGTTTGTAGATATGGTGAGGAAATAATAATGCTGTTATTTATTCAAACTCATCGTGTGGCATTTTTTACCATTCTACTTAAAGAAATTCGTCGCTTCATGCGCATATGGACGCAAACTTTATTGCCTCCTGCCATTACGATGACCCTATACTTTATTATTTTTGGCAGCTTAATAGGCTCTCGGATTGGCGAGATGTCTGGTATTAGCTATATGGCGTTTATTACACCCGGGCTGATCATGATGTCGGTGATTAATAACGCTTACAGTAACGTTTCCAGCTCATTTTTTAGTAATAAATTTCAGCGCAGCGTTGAAGAGTTGTTGGTGGCGCCACTGCCTAATAGCGTTATTTTATGGGGATTTGTTTTAGGTGGCGTGGCCAGAGGGTTAATTACTGGCGTGATCGTGACGTTAGTGGCGCTTTTGTTTACGGACATAGCGGTATTTAACTTTTGGATTCTTAGCAGTATTGTTTTTTTATCATCTGTATTGTTTTCGTTAGCTGGATTTATTAATGCTTTGTATGCCAATAAATTTGATGATGTCAGTATTGTTCCAACGTTTTTATTAACGCCTTTATCTTATTTGGGCGGTGTGTTTTTTAGCACGGATTTGTTGCCAGATGGTTGGCGAATAATTTCAGAGTTTAATCCTATTTTGTACATGGTGAACGGGTTTAGGTACGGTATGTTAGGTGTAAGTGATGTTAGCTTGACGGCTTGCTATGCCATTCTAATCTCCATTATTAGTATATTGTTTTTATTAAGTATGAGACTGCTAAGAAGCGGTAAAGGAATTCGCCCCTAATGCATGACGATATTTTACTGGGTAAAGAAACCCAATATGTATTTCATTATGACAAATCCTTGATCTTTCCCATTGCCCGTAGTGGCAATCGTGAAAGATTAACCATGCCTGATCAACGTGTGTCCGGTGAATTGCCATTCTATGGGCAGGATGTTTGGACTGCGTTTGAACTTTCTTGGTTAAATATGAAAGGCAAGCCTCAAGTGGCTATTGCTGAATTCATCATACCTGCTAACTCTAACAGTATCGTTGAGTCTAAATCCTTCAAATTGTATTTAAACAGTTTCAATCAAACTAAATTAAGTGGAATAGGGGAATTACAGGATACCTTAACCCAAGACCTATCAGTTGGGTTTGGGGCTGATGTAACGGTTAAGTTATTTGGGGTAAATGATTACCCGTTGGGACAAAGTGATATAGGGCAAAACATTGATGAGCTAGATATTGATGTGCATGACTATGAACCCAATGCACAGCTATTAGCAATAGAGAGCGATGATAGAATAGAAGAAACCATTAATAGCCACTTACTAAAATCTAACTGCCCGGTTACGGGACAGCCTGATTGGGCTACTGTAGTGGTGAGCTATAAGGGAGCTAAAATTAATCATGCTGCTTTTTTGAAATATATCATAAGTTATCGCAACCATGATGATTTTCACGAGCATTGTGTGGAACAAATTTTTTGTGATTTGCAAAATATTGGTGATTTCGAAGCATTAACGGTAACCGCTCGTTATACGCGTCGTGGTGGCCTGGATATTAATCCAACTCGCAGCTTGAAAGCATTGAATTCAAATGCCTGCATTGGGCGATTGGCCCGCCAGTAAAAGTAATGCACTAATACGAATTTGAAGGCGCCTGCAAGAAATAAGCAGAGCGCCTTTTTTTGTGCGGTAGCTTTTATAAAAGGCTAAATAATCCCAGTGGGTGGTGGGTGGTGGCAACAGTGATCAATAGCAATACGCAAGCAATGGCACCTGCAAAATAGCTGCGTTGTAACATAACCTGAGAGCTTCGCATCATCTTTATTCCCATTACGATATAGCCAACCAAAAGCAGCATTTTTACGGTTAACCAATGATCAAAGACTGGATATTGGGCTATGGCTAATGTGAGCATTACACCGGTTAATAGTAAAAAACTGTCTATAACATGGGGGGCGATTTTTACGATTTTTTTATTGAGCCACCCAGCGTTCATTTGTAAGGCGGTGCCACGAATAATAAATAAGCCAAGGCTCAGGGCCACCAGCAATAGGTGGGTGTGCTTTAAAGGTAGATAGATATCTGCCATCTGTATTCCTAAGGTAAAGTTTTGTTGTTTTCTTGACATTTGACCATTCAAAGACTTAAATGATAATCATTATCAAATGAGATTGAAGGCGGATTGCCGTTGTGATTAAAAAACCAACGATTCAGAAGGTGTTAAGTGAATGGGAATTCTACACGCTTGCGGCCGATGCGTGCTACCACCGAGAGGAATATAAAGAAGCCAGTCGAACATTTTGTAAAACAGTGGAGTTATTGGAGCCGTGGCTTGAAAAAGAAAGCAAGCAGCTTTGGAAGATAATGCATTTGTTTGTTATTTCCTGTCATAACGCAGCTCATGCGTTGGGGAAATTTGGTCGTCATAAAGAGGCTGAGTACTATTACAGCCATGCCCACTTTCGTTTGCTCAGTCTTATAAGCGTTCAAAATATGCCCAAGTCATTGATGGAGAGCACTTTACTGGAACTTAGAGCGACATTCTTGCAGTTGACGGATTACTTAACGGGTAAAAATAAAATGGAGCTGGCAGCAAATATTAAGGAAGAAAGTTTGCGAGTGGTCAGGCAAAATTATGGGGATTATAGCGGCGATGTTTTTGTTGCGTGAATTAAAACGCCCAATTTATAACCGCTGAGGAATAAATTGGGCGCTGGGTTTACGTATATTGAGTTTGCTAAGTCTGTTTATTAAGCTCAGTAGCAAACCGCCCCCATTTGAAATTGCTCTTCTTCGAAATTCACATGATATTTAAGGTTGTATTTTTCAGTTTGCTCCAGTAATTGATCGCTGCTCATTTGGCTGAGTGTTTGTACCAATAAAGCATGGTGAATGAGAGAAATTTCTCGTTCTGACAGATCTTTGGCTTCTTGAGCTTCAAATATGTGATTTTGAATCAGGCTTCGACGCCAAGCATCGGTATCATTTTCATTTATCATTATTTGTTGGACTATGGTCATTACCATCGGGTTGATCGTATGCATGTACTCACCTTCCTCGTGAATGTCTTGCTAATGTAGTGCTGCATTTTGGTCGAATCCAGAAAAATACGCTTTTAATTCCAGAAAAATCTAATGGAAGGCTTCTTGGTAGAGTATTTTTTAAACGCTTGTTTCAGGTGTAGCAGTACTATGGTTCGTTGATAGCGCTATAATTCTTGGTAATTTGAGGCTTTTTTCCCGTCTTTTGGGGTCGCTAGCGCAATGCCTATTGCTTTCCATGGTGTATCTTGGCTATATAAAGCCCCCTTTATGACGTGATAAAGGGTCTAAAACAACAAAAAATGAGAACAAAACAATGAAACGAATATTCAGCATTTTATGTGCTTCTTTGATCAGCATGGGCGCCTATGCAGTGGAGATTGCAGGGGTTCAATTACCTGAAAAACTAACTGCTCAAAGTGAATCTTTGGCATTAAACGGTGCTGGTGTTCGCAGTAAATTTTTCATGGATATTTACGCGGCGGGACTGTATTTGGCAGAAGCCTCCAGTGAGCCGAAGCAAATTATTTCTGATGATAAATCCATGGCTCTGCGTTTGCACATTACATCTGGATTATTAAGTGGTGAAAAAATGGAAACCGCTACCCGTGAAGGATTTGAGAAATCAACAGGTGGTGAAACGGCGGCAATAATGCCCGTTATTGATAACTTTATAGAAACCTTCAAGACAGGCATTCAAGAAAATGATGTATTTGATTTTGTCTATAGCCCAGCGGTAGGCGTGAATGTTTTCAAAAATGGTGAATTAAAAACCAATATTAAAGGTTTGGAATTTAAACAGGCTTTGTTTGGTATTTGGTTGTCAGACGACGCTGTACAGGATGACCTGAAGTCAGATCTATTGGGTAGTCTTTAGTTAAAATAAACCTTCACCGTTATTTTGGTGGTGAAGGTTTAATGTTGTAAGAAGCTTCCTTCAATTATGATGTTTTGTTTGTTTTTGATGTTGCTGCTAAAAGCACAAAACTCCCCAGGTTCGCAATACACACCATCATAATCAATATCGGTACTGGCCTGTATGCTTTGCAAAGCAGAATCGGGTTCTATGAAGGCATGCCAGTCAGGAACTTTTTGTAAGGCGCGGCCTATATCGACATGGCCTACCTCGGTTGTCTTCTTCATATATAGATGGTGAATGTTGCTTGCTTGTTTTGTAGAGGTATGAAAATAAGCTTTTACTGTTAACGGCTTCAAGTTCACGCCTGAAATTAATATATGCTCTTGCCCTTTAAAATCTGCGCTGGCGGATATTTTTAAAATATTGCGCTTTAATCCTACTTTTAGTTGCTTCGATTCAGTGTGAGCTTGTAAAGCCGGTGGAGTCCCATTGCTCCGTGTTGTTAGGGATAAGCTTGTTTGTTGTAAGGGGGAAAGCGCAACCTTTATTCGGTTTGCCCAGACCCCACCCAAATTGAGATCACTTGTATCCATGAGCTCTAATACCTTTTTACTGTCTAGTCCTCCCCATCCGGTGAGGTGATTAAAAGTTGGAGGGGTGAGAAGTTCATTTGGGTTAGAAGTGAGTTCACCCTGTGTTAATAGTTGGCTTATTTCAAAGGCATCGAGAGCAGGAAGGTAGCTGCGTGCAATGCTTAGCATGGCGCTAATGTGTGCGGCCGCCATGGACGTACCTGCAAGATTTACCCATTTAGGTTGCCTTTGATCTGACAAAGCAGATAGTCTGCCTGTGGCTCCCATGCTATTAATGCCGCCACTGCAGGCGGTGTCTAGGCATTCTCCACCAGGCGCCACTAGGTCTATAAATTGCCCTTTATTTGAATAACCACTAACACCTCCTTGGTTGTTAGTGGCGCCGACGGCAATAACATTTCGATAGGCAGCGGGATAGTTAACTTGATCTCTTCCTTGATTACCGGTTGCTGCCACGATAATCGCGCCACTTTGAATGACTTCATCTATGGTAGCTTGTTCGGCCGCACTAAACTCTATGCCTCCTAAGCTTAAATTGATTATGTCGGCGGGTTTAGTCGGATAGTGCCCTGAATCATTTTTTAATCCAGCGGCATAGCGTAATGCTTGAATGAGATCGTAGCTGGTGCCTCCATCAGCCCCTAGAACCCGCAATGGCATAATGGCCGCACCCCAAGCAATACCTGTGATGTTTTCCGGTGACGATAGGTTACTGGGCTGTGCAGCGATGATGCCTGCGACATGTGAGCCATGGTAGCTAAGTTGATTATCGCCTGGGTCTTCAGGGTTGGTGTCCCAGCCATCACCATCAAGGGCGTTGATAGGGTCACTTATAAAGTCATATCCATCCCGAAAAACAAGGTTCTGAAAATTAGGGTGCCCAGAATAAATACCTGTGTCGATAACGGCGATAGTGGTATTGGCGCCAGGAGAATCCCCTCTTACTGATAATGGCTTCCAGAGAGTGTTTATATCTTGAAAAATGAGGGGCCATTGTTCAGTTGGGCTTGAGCTATGGATCCTTCGAATATAATTTAAACTGACACTTGCAACGTTGGGTTGTGCCGTAAGGCGGCTTCTAAGGCTATGTATGCTGGACTCTTTCAGGGGTATCAAGCGAGGGTCGTTTATATCAATTAATTCAGGTTCAGATGTATTTTCCCATGTGACGATTAATTTCCCCGGTTGGTAATCTTTTGAGACGAGTTGCGAATCATGATCAGGTGGTTGCAATGTGAGAATATATTGAGCCTTATCTTCGTTGTGGTTAAGTGAAATATTGAGGTTGTATTGTCCTTGACCTAATTGACTGGCAGGGATGAATAATTGATTGGAAACATCACTAAAATGTTTTAATGAAGGGTCTAAATCGGAAGAAATAGTGACGTCTAGGGTGCCTTTGATAATATCCACTTGAATGGAGCTGCCGTAGTCTAGGGGAAATGAGAAGCGATCATTCACGTCGCCTTCTTTGCACAGCCTTCCAGCCTGACAGGCTTTAGATTGCATTAATATGCCACTAAGTAGAATAGGAGGCTCTAAGGCTTGTGGAACAATGTCGTTACGAATAAAAGGTTGGTTTACATCATTGTTATCGCTGTCTAATGTGATCAATTGATGCGTATTGATGAGCAACTCTGATTTATCGCCCGGTATATGTACGGTTAAAGTCTCTTCGTAAGAGATATCATTAAGGGAGTAATGCAATGTTGCTTGATAATCACCGGGCACTAAATAACGGTGGGTGACTTCCCGTTGGTTATTGAAATAACCATCGCCAAAATCCCAGTGAATGTTGGAAGGGAGGGTGCTAGGAAATTGAGCTGAAAAAAGAATTAATAAAGGGTCTTGTTTGTTGGCAGGTGATACATGTATATCGACCAGACCTTTAGTTGTTGCACCCTCTATGGTGTAACAACTGCTCACGAACAAGCATAAAACAACGCTGTAAATAAGGGCTCTCATACTGCTTAACTGAATGCCATTTCAATGATTCCTGTATTCAGTTTAATACAGGGATGTTGAAAGGCATGAAGGGAGCTAGATTAATAAAGGCGCAGGAAGTGGACTTTTATAGCCTTTTTCCATATGTGGGGTGCTTGGGCTTTTGAGCGCCTAAATTAGTGCCATTTTTCCAAGGTGTCTTTTAGTATGTTCATGGTAATGGGTTTTGATAAAAAATCGTTCATGCCTGCGTCATAGCACTCTTTTTGTTCTTTAGTGGTAGCCCCAGCTGTTAAAGCGATAATGGTGAGTTCGGGTTGATTAGCTTGCTCGCGTATTTTTTTTGTGGCGGCAAAACCATCTAAAATAGGCATTTGGCAATCCATTAGAATTAAATCATAGTGTTTTTTATTGATGGCTTCGAAGGCTTGTTGGCCATCGTCACAAATGTCGAATTGATAGCCTAAGCGTTTTAGCATAGCGCTTACCACTAACTGGTTGGTACGGTTGTCTTCAGCGACTAATATTTGAATGCTGTCGTTTTCTTTTTGATTGTATTGTGGCTCATCTATTTTAGTGGCTTGGCTTTGTGAGCCTGGTTTGAGCTGGATGGTAAATGAAAAAGTAGAACCTACCTCAGGCTGGCTTTCAACATGGATACTGCCTTCCATGATCTCGACCAGTCTTTTACTGATTTGAAGCCCTAGTCCGGTGCCACCATATTTTCGTGTGGTGGAGGAATCTACTTGTGTAAAGGCTTCAAATAAGGTGATTTGTTTGTCTTCCGGTATGCCGATGCCGGAATCTATCACTTCAAATTTAAGAGCGTTAGGCCTGCTTTCATCGGGTTGGCTGATATTGAGGTTAATACCGCCGGTAGCGGTAAATTTAATGGCATTGCTGATTAAATTGAGCAATATTTGTTTGATTCTAAGGGGGTCGCCAAATAGAAATTCAGGAACATGTTGACCGATGGAAAAATCAAAACTTAGATTTTTATTCTTTAGTTGAACAACAAATAATTCACTTAAAGATTGGCATAAATCCTTGATTGAAAAATTAATGCTTTCCAGTTCTAGCTTACCCGCTTCAATTTTTGAGAAATCTAAAATGTCGTTAATGATGGCCAGTAACGCTTCACCGGAATTATGAATAGTCTTTACGTATTGGCTTTGGGTTTCGTCTAGCGTGGTTTGCGATAATATATCTGAAATACCAATAATGCCGTTGAGTGGTGTGCGTATTTCATGGCTCATATGGGCCAAAAACTGAGACTTGGCTTGGGACGCAGCCGCCGCGGCTTGCGTTTCCTGCTCGGCAAGCATAATTTGCCTTTGTAATTCCACTGCGTGGCGAATGTCTCGATAAGAGCGCAGGGCATTTAGGAGTGTCATGCGTAATTTATGGGCGGTAAGGTCGGTTTTACTTAAATAGTCGTTAATGTCGTAGTCTTGGAATACCGATTCTTCAGGTGCGGCACCGGGCTGGCCAGTACGAATCAATAGTCTAATTTCATTATTATTGAAATTATTACGGATGTGGTTAACAAGCTCTAAGCCTGCATTGTCTGTTTCCATGACCACATCAACAAGCGCCACCGCCACATTTTCATTTTGGCTTAAAAAGGTAATGGCTTCTTTTGCACTCATGGCACTGGCTAGGCGAATAGGGCAACCTTCAAAGCTAAAGCCACGTAAGACCATTTTAGTGAGCTGATGGACGTACTCGTCATCATCTACCACTAGTACTAGGTATTCTTTGCCTTCTTCTCGATTGGGTAGCTCAATGTGCTGATTTACATCAGGTTCGTCGCTGAACAGAAGCTCGTTACCTGAACTCATTTAGTCTCTCCATGGTGCGCTCTTCAGTTGAGTATAGCTCCTGCCATGTGTAATTGAATGTTAGTCCATTGCAATTTTACGGCTGGGTTATAGTTCTAAAGTATAAGATATTCAATCTTTAACTCTTTTTAATATTTATAGCAATCTATAGGGTATTTTATGTCTAATAGGATATTAAGTCATGAAGGAATGTTAGTTTATTTGTGCCTTAAGTGTAGCGAGCACAGGGTGGCGGAATGGGTGAAGCGGGCGGGGAAGCACCTTGATAACAGAGTGCTCCCCTTATAAATGACAATTATTTTTCTTTAGTCTCTTTTTCCTTTTCTTTCTCTTCTTCGTGTATCTCTTCTTCTTTTCCTATATCCGCTATGTCGCGTAGTCGCTCTAATACTCGGTAATTCACTGAGCCTCTCGGAAAAGTACCTTTCTTGCTGACTTTTCCTACCTTGCGGTCCATGAGAATCTCAAGTGCTTGATCAACAGAGCTAATGCCATAGATATTAAATAGACCATCATTGACGGCTTGAATGACTTCTCGTTTGAGCACTAGGTGTTTAACATTTGAAGCGGGAATAAGCACCCCTTGTTTACCTGTTAGGCCTCGAGCTTTGCACACGGCAAAGAAGCCTTCTACTTTTTCGTTAATACCCCCAACCGCTTGGACTTCACCATATTGATTAATAGAGCCCGTTACAGCCATGCTTTGATGTATGGGGATATGGCTTAAGGCACTGATAAGTGCGCACGCTTCAGCAAGTGAGGCGCTGTCACCATCTATGTACCCATAACTTTGTTCCATAGCGATGGATGCAGACACTTCCAGCGGAAATTCTTGTGCATAGGTATGACCCAAATAACCGGTTAGGATCATGACACCTTTGGTGTGAATGTTTTGGCCAAGATTGGCTTCTCGTTCTATGTCAACAATGCCGCGGCCACCAGGGTAAACTGTGGCCGTGATGCGAGCTGGCGCACCAAAAGAGTTATCGCCAATGGATAAAACAGTTAAACCGTTTATTTTTCCTATGGCTTCACCATCGGTATCAATTAAAATGGTGTTGTCTAGAATATCGTCTAAGATTTCTTTTTGAATGCGACCACTGCGCTGCTCTTTTGCCTCTAAAGCTCGACTTACATGCACTTCATTTATGAACTCATCTTGTGCGAGTTTCCGTACAAATTCCGCTTCAGCTAATAATTCAAATAAATCACCAATGCGGGCACTTAGGTGGCGCTGGTCTTCTGCTAAGCGAGCGCTTTGCTCAATGAGTCGCACAACCCCATCGCGGGTAATGCTGGCGTATTCTTTTTCTTGGCAGCGGCTTTGTAATAATCTTGCAAAGGCAATGATGTGTTCCGTGCTGCAAGATAAGTGATCATCAAAGTCCACTAAAACCCTAAACATGTCATTAAACTCATCATCTAAATCTTGCAGCAAATAATAGGTACTGCGTGATCCGATGAGGATAATTTTAACGTTTAGCGGAATCATTTGTGGAATAAGCGTGGTGGTGCTGATCATGCCCATTTCGCTGTAGGGGCTTTCTATTTTTAGCTGGCGTGAACTAAGTGCGCGTTTTAAAGCTTCCCACACGAATGGTTCGTGGAGTATTTTTTCAGCGTCCACAATTAAATAGCCGCCATTGGCTTGATGCAATGCACCAGGGCATATTTTACGATAATGCGTAACTAATGCACCTTGGTCACTGGTGTATTCAATGCGACCAAATAAGTTTGCGTAATTGGGGTGAGACTCATAAATAACCGGAGCCCCTGAGTCTGTGTGGCGGCTAACAATTAAATTAGGCAGGTACGTTTCTTCTAAGAAAGTACGTTTTGCACTGTCTTCTCGGCTTTCCAGAATACGGTCGTCCGTTAATTCAGCAATGACGGTTCTGTGTAAGTTATGTTGGATCTTGTTTAAATAAGTATCCACACATTCAACCTCTTTATACTGGTCGTATAAGGGCTGCATTAGCGGAATGACAGAATCATCAATGGTTTTTTGGTTGAGCTTTTTTAACGCTTCATTGCTTTCTCGCTTCCATTGAGGAAGAGGGATCAGCTCATCGTTAAGTTGACCTTCTAGCTTATGAATGTTGTTGTGAAAGTCTTCGCGGGTTTTTTCGTCTAATAAAGCAAATTCTGTTTCATCTAAGCTTTTCCCCTCTTTCATGGGAGTGAAGCTAATAGAGCTGGAATCACGATACATGGCGATATCAAGTTTTAACGCAGACTGCTCTATGCGATCAATGACGCGATCATATTTTAGGTTGAAATCACGATCAATTAGGCTTTTTTTCTGCTGGTAGGTTGGGTGTTCAAATGCTGCTGGAAAGGTCGTTAATAGGTTGTCTATTAGGTTCTCTAAGTCTTTCTTAAACACTTCGCCACTGCCAGCGCTGAGCTCCAATTTTAATGGCTCTCGGTTGTTGTCAAAATTATTGACGTATATCCAGTCACTTGGACTTTTCTGGCGCTTGGCTTCGCTTTTTAGATACTCTGTAATGTAAGAGCTTCGGCCCGTTCCTGAGTCCCCCATGGCATAAACATTGTAACCTGGGCGATCCATGGCAACGCCAAACTGAATGGCTGTAATAGCACGGTCTTGGCCTAGCACGCCGTTAAATGGTGTTAGTTCATTGCTGTTTTCAAATGAAAGGCTTTCGGAAGGAATTTGAATGCTCAGCTGTTCTGTTGTCAGCGGCTGATGTGTCACTTTTGCCATGTAAAGATAAAGCTCCTATAGATTCTCGCCCAACCCTAGTGTGAAAAGTACTTTCTGACAAGCGTAATGGCAGGATTTCTTCTTTTTTAATGTCAGGATCTTTACCTTATGAAAGTTGGCGGAATTTAGCTGCTGTTTTTATGAGCAATTAATTGACAGATTAACGATGACTGGTCATATTATATATGATTATTTGCACTCAAAGGGAGTTGTCAGTATGGGAGTACAGTTAGAAGATCGCACGACAATCGATATGTTTGTTGAGAGATCTAAAGGAAGGCCTCGATCTAACCCGTATGCTAGGGATGTTCAATTACGAATTAATAAGCGAGTTCAGCGTACTCGAGATAAAGATAAAGGCATGCGGCGAATGGAGGTTAAAGTGCCGGCAGAATTAATTAAGAAATTAGATGACTATGCCCAAGAGCATAATTGCTCACGAACTGAAGTGGTTGAGCTAAGCATTGGGCGGTGGTTCGAAATGTTGGAAAATAACGACAAATTCCATTTATAGCTCCACTATAAGTGTTTAGTCTACAGCAGTGTCTCCTGTGTGTGGTGCGCCGTCGAAGGGTGCTTTGACGGCGCTTTTTTGTTTGAAGTTCAGTGCTAATGGGTTGGGGGACTATTTTCAAGGGGGTGTGATAATATGCGGGCCAACTTTGTATGGAAATTTAAGTAGCTACATGACAGAAGCGCAGTTATTAGTAGAAGGGCAAGCGCTAGACTTGCCTATGTATGAGCACCGAAATTCCTTGTACGAGGAGATGCATACGCGGCCTTCCCCAAAGGTACAGTCACCTTGTTATGTTTCTCATCTCGCCTTAATTCGTTCCGAAGAAAACGCTCAAATTGAATATGACTTAGTGTGTAGTTTGTGTCGTCGCTTTAGTGTGAATCCTCCACCAGCACAATCGTCCTGCTTTTATCAAAAATTTGGGGGTTTTGAGTTTCGCTGGGAAAGGCATACGGAATTTTCAACATACACATTTATTCGCGCCAATGATGGTCAGGGCGAGCAAGAATTTGCCTTAACCTTTATTCCTAAAGATTGGCTACAGAAGCTGCCAGGTAAATTGGTTGTGGCCCTGAATATGAAAGTGCAAAAGGGGGACTATGACGAAGCAGAAAGTCAGCGTTTTTTCGAAGGGCAAAAACCTGTAGGCAGTAAGGTGGTCAATGGTAAGGCTAAAGTGCTTACCAGCTTTCGGCTTCATAGCGATGGCTTTGGGCGGTTTTTAGTGGCTGACATGGGGCTTAATCCATCGCAAGCTGGCCGTTTAATTCAGCGTCTATTGGAATTGGAGACTTATCGTTTATTGGCGTTAATGGGGCTGCCTATAGCAAGATCGTTAAGCTCAGCAGTTTCGGCTATGGAGTCGCAATTAGCAGGTTTAAATCTTAAGATTGCTGAGATTCAAAATGAAGCCGATGAGCGAGATTTATTAGTGCAGTTGTCGCTTATCGCTGCACGAATCGAGCAGTTTAGAAGTGATACGAATTATCGGTTCTCGGCCAGTAATGCGTATCATGCACTGGTAGGAAAAAGACTTGAACAGGTATATGAGCAACATATTAGTGGCACTCAAACCATGCGTGAGTTCCTAGAGCGCAGACTAACACCAGGCATTCGTACCTGTAATAGCTTACGTGACCGCTTAGAGGACTTAAGTCGGCGTATTCATCGTACAACCAGTCTTTTGCGTACTCGGGTGGATGTGAGCATTGAGAGTCAGAATCATAAGCTCTTGGCGTCAATGGATCGGCGCTCTAGTTTGCAGCTTCGATTGCAGCAAACAGTGGAGGGTTTGTCGGTAGTGGCCATTGGCTATTATTTATTAAGTTTACTGGGCTATGGATTTGATGCTATTCAGGCAACGGGTGTACCTATTAATAAGGCCATTGCGTCTGGAGTGGCCATGCCCATTGTGTTGGGGTTAGTTTACTGGTCGGTGCGCAGCCATATAAAGGAGCTGACTAAAAAGCCTAAACGTAAAAAATGACCCTATAGAGAATGTCCGTTCACATACTGGCATGTTTATCGCAGTATGTGGAAAGTAGTAATAAAAAGGGCAGTATTATGACACCGTCAATTGATCCTAATAACAACAATTCCATCAATAGCCAAATGAGTGACACATTTAATTGGGCGTCACTGATAAATCAGCACCAATTCGGTGTTCAATCGCGAAATCCCATTCAGTCTTGTATTCATTTTTTAAATTGCTTCATTAGTCACGAATCGCTATATGGTGATAGTGAAGGGGCAAAAGAGATGATTAAAGTGCTCATGATCTTGCAATCGGTTGATGCGCCGGTGTCACAAACGGGTGATAGAAAAATTAACCGAAGTTACGAGTATGTGTGTGCCTATCGAGATTTGTTGTTAGAAACCAGCGCTCCTGCGGATATATGTCTGCAATTTTCTAGGTTAATCGAGGTGCTGGAGACGCTTTTGCAAATGCGTCAGCAATCAAAATTAGGGGTTTTATGCTCATATGGTCAACTGAATCAAAGGCTGATGTGTAACGACTAATTAAGAAAAGAAGGTGGCTGGGCCAGTTTTCGAGTGAAAATCAAGCAAGATGCAAATTGTTCTTGCTTAGAACTTGCAAGTTAGGGCATGAACTCTTATAAAGGCCAGCTACATTTTCTTAAAATATGTCATTAATATGCAGTGGTTGTTAGATTTTTACCGTAATACCGTTCTAGAATCCCCCAAGCTCACATTATTAGTGGCAGCTTTTTTGATTGCGCTAATTACTCAGGGTGCTTCGCAATTTGAACTCGATGCGTCGGCTGAATCTATGGTATTGGAAAATGACCAAGATTTAGTGAATTACCGAGAGATCTCCGAGCGCTTTGGCAGCAGTGAATTTTTAATTGTCACTTACACCCCATCTTGGCCATTATTCTCCGAGCAATCTTTAAATCTATTAAGAGCGATTCGCGATGATTTAAAGAAAGTGCCCCGTATTGAATCGATTAATTCCTTGCTTGATGTTCCGCTGCTTGAAAATCCGCCAGTCCCTATTACTGATTTAGTCGATAATATTAAAAGCTTAGATGATGAGGGTGTCGATATAGAGGCAGCAAAAGCTGAGCTGTCTAATAGTCCTCTGTATAACAACATGCTGTTAAACCTTGATAGAAACACCACGGCCATTCAGCTTAATCGCCCTGTTGATCATCGGCATAGAGAGCTGACAAAGTCCCGAGAAGGCCTGTGGGTTATTCGTGACAAGCAAGGACTAAGTGAAGCTCAGCAAAACGAATTAATTCGTTTAAATCAAAATATTAAAGATTTAAACGCCCAAAACTCCGCCATTCTTCATGAAGACATAAAAACCATTCGTTCTGTTTTGTTGCCTTATCAAAGTCAGGCGCAAATATTTTTGGGCGGTGTGCCGATGATTGCTGACGACATGATGACTTTTGTTGAAAGTGACATGTATACATTTGGCAGTGGCATATTTCTGTTTCTTGTTTTGATATTGAGTATCATTTTTAGACGTATTCGTTGGGTGCTGATTGCGTTAGCCACTTGCTCATTGACTGTTTTGGTCATGGTAGGTGTTCTGGGGCTCTTTAAGTGGCATGTGACGGTTATTTCTAGCAACTTTGTCAGCCTAATTTTAATCATGACTATGTCAATGTGTATTCACTTGATTGTTCGATATAGAGAGCTACACAGTGAATTACCAAATGCTAAACAGGTTGAGTTAATTAAAGAAACCATCAATCACATGTTTAAGCCTTGCTTGTATATGGCATTAACGACCATGGTAGCGTTTAACTCGCTTATTTTTAGTGGTATTCGACCGGTTATTGATTTTGGTTGGATGATGGCCACTGGCGTCATGGTGGCTTTAACTATGGTGTTTGTACTGTTCCCAGGGTTTGCCGTCTTAGCGGGAAAGGGCACTGAAGCGGTTAATGCCAAGCAGCACAGCCCCATGACAGATTTCTTTGCCACATTAACACTTAAGCATGGGCGGGCTGTTATTGCTGGCAATATTTTATTGGTGATACTGGTGGTGGCTGGTCTGGTTCGATTGGATGTTGAAAACAGTTTTATCAATTACTTTCATAAATCCACCGAAATATATCAAGGTATGAAAGTGGTAGATCAAAACCTTGGGGGAACAACACCACTAGAAGTAGTGTTAAATTTCCCTGTGGTAGATCAAGATTGGGATGAAGAAGAGAATGATGATTTTTTCTTTGATGAAGAAGAGGACGAAGAAGATGCAACTAAATATTGGTTTACTACTGAAAAAGTAGATCGAATTAAGGCAGTGCATGAATATTTGGACGCTCAACCAGAAATAGGAAAAGTGACTTCTTTGGCCACCATGGTTCAGGTAGCAGAGCAAATTAACGGCGAAGAGTTAGGCAGTTTTGAATTAGGCTTATTATACAGTGCCATACCGCCTGATTTTAAAGCCATCGTATTAGATCCTTACGTGTCCCCTGAAAATGGTCAGGCACGAATTAACTTGCGAATTTATGATAGTCAGCCAGATTTAAAGCGGGCTGAACTTCTACAACGTATTGAAACCGATTTAAAAGAGAAGGTCGGTTTGAAAGATGATGAGTTTATGCTGGCCGGTATGATGGTGCTTTATAATAATATGCTGCAAAGTTTATTTGCTTCGCAAATACTCACCATTGGTGCCGTCTTTGTGGGCATTATGATGATGTTCATTGTGTTGTTTCGCTCATGGAAACTAGCATTGATAGCCATTGTGCCAAACCTTATTAGTGCTGGTGCGGTATTAAGTGTAATGGGGTGGGCGGGTATACCTTTGGATATGATGACCATTACCATCGCTGCCATCACAATTGGTATTGCGGTGGACGACACTATTCACTATATACATAGATTTAAAGAAGAATTTGTTGTGGTGGGGAATTATGAAAAAGCAGTTCAGAATTGTCATGATTCCATTGGTAAGGCGGTTTATTACACGTCAGTGACAGTGGTGGTAGGGTTTTCAATTTTAGCCATGTCGAATTTCATTCCAACCATTTACTTTGGGCTGTTAACGGGTTTATCTATGTTGATTGCGTTGGTTCAAGTATTAACGTTATTACCAAGATTATTGATTATGTTTAAGCCATTGGGTGCGGAATTTAATTCGGAGCCGGTTTTGGTGGAGGAATTGCCAGAAAACATGGAGCCCTCTTTAGATTAAAGGCATAAAAATGCCCATCCACCAGTGAAGTGATGAATGGGCGCGATGTTATCGTGCCTTTTCTTGCTAGCCTTTTTCCCCCACTTCCTTTATCCACCGTTCAACTTGTTTTCCTAAGATTTCCAACGGCAGTGGCCCAAGTTCTAATATGAATTGGTGGTATTCTCTGAGACTAAATTTGGGTCCTAGTGTTTTTTCTGCCATTTTTCTTAATTCGATAAATTTGAGTTGGCCAATTTTGTATGCTGTGGCCTGTGCAGGCATAACTAAGTAACGTTGAATGGCATTACGGCTGTCCTCTTCACTGAAGGGGGTATTGGCTAAGCGAAACGCCAAAGCTTTGTTTAAATCCCAACCAAAATGGTGAAGGCCGGTGTCTATGACTAAGCGATTTGCGCGCCAAAGTTCCATTAATAATCGACCATACTCATTCCACGGATCTTGGTAGCCCCCTAATTCTTTGGCTAATCTTTCTGCGTATAGTCCCCAGCCTTCGCTGTAGGCAGTAAAATGACCGTGGCGTCTAAATTCGGGTAGGTCTTTATTTTGAAGTGCGTAAATGATTTGCAAGTGATGGCCTGGAATAGTTTCATGGTAGGCCAATGCTTCAAATTCAAAAGCAGGCATTTCATCCAGCTTACTAAGATTCATGTAGTAGCGTCCTGGGCGACTATTATCGTCGCTTGGGCTTTGGTAAAAGGCCACTGGGCTGCTGTTTTCTCTAAATTTTTCTACAGCTTTTACTTCTAGCCCCGTTTTTGGAATCCCTTTAAAGGCTTTGTTTAAATTTTCATTAATCTTTTTTATGTAGGCTTTGCTTTGTGCGATGGCCTTTTCGCCGTTGGCAAAATATAAGCTCTTATCTTGGCGGGTTCTTGAAAATAAGCTTTCAATACTGGTTTCGCCGAGCTTAGGTAAAAGTTCAGTAATTTTCAGCTTAATATTTGCTATTTCGGATAAGCCTAACTGATGGACCTGCTGGGCATTAATGTCCGTGGTGGTGGCTGCGTTTAATCGAAGATTGTAAAAGTCAGAGCCCATGGGGAATTGATGAAACCCTGTGTCTTTACTTGCCTTTACTTGGCTTTTCTTTAAATGGGCAATGAGTTTTTGATAGGCAGGTTTAAACGATTTCTTTAAAGCTCTTTTTAAATTATCTCGTAAAACTTTTTCACTGGTGTTGTATAAATCTAGATGCTTAATTTTACTAGAGAAGTCGGTCCATAAAATATGCTGTTCTTTATCGGTTTTGTTTAAAGGGTAGCCAGATAATAGTTGCGAGCTGGACTTAATCACCGAGTCGTATGCAAACTTGGGTGGGTAGATGCCTTTACTTTCACGAATTTTTAATTGGTCAATCAATTGGGTTATGAGTGTTGAGGTGTTTTTAACTCGTTTTATATAATTTTTAGCATCGCTTATGGTATCAATTGTATGAATATTGACTAAGAAATTGGCAATTTCACTGTGCAGGCCAAACAGTTGATTAACAGGGTAGTTGTGGTGACGATAAACGTAATGCTGTTGATTTTGTTTTAATTGATAAATTAATACTTCTAGGCTCAGAGCAAGGTTTGCATCTAGGGCCTTAGGCTGAATCTGCTGCGCTGCTAGTAAAAATTCAGTGTTTCTTTGGTCTTCTGTTTTTTGGGTGGCCTCTGAGATGTCATCCCATTGGTCGTAATGAGTTTTCAAGCCCCGATAGGCCTGAAGCATGGGGCTTGAGTCTAATTGCCAAAGGCTGTATTGAGAAAATAATTCCTTGGCAGCGTCTGTGTTGACTTGTTTTTCATGGCCTGAAAATTGAACCTCAATGGTCTTTGGCTCCACTTGAGGTTTTTGGTTCAGTTGGCATGCGCTTAAGGACATGCATAGCAAGCTGATACTAACAATTGATTGAATAGGGTGTTTCATTTTAATAATCCGTCTTGACGAGCGCTTAAAAAGGCTTCTTGAAAATGATCGAAATGTTCTAGTAATTCTAATGCGGGTTGTGAATGGCCTTGTTCCATTAGCCAATACGCTAGGCTCTCCAGAGTACTTAAGCCATCTTGTTTTTGGTTGCGCCTTAGTCGAAATGCGCTGCGAGTGTTTGTGATGCTGTATTTTCGCATCTTTGTTAACCATGGGCTTTGGCGCATCATTTTATGTGACTCCTGCCAGGTGCTGTCTACCCATAAGAAATGGTTAAGGTCTGTAGTGGAATCATTTTTATTTTCAATCTCATTTTGATGTGGGTAGATAAGGGCATGATTGGCAAAGGTTGTCTCTTGCTGCTGATTTTTTAATCTGTGCCATGTGGTGCTTTGTATGTCTGTACAGCTTTTTAATAGGCGGCCAGTGCTGTTGCGTCGTGAAATTTCACGAGGATGAAATAAAATTGTACAGTTTTTAGGCAGGGTGATATTGGGTGCTTGATCGCACACGCAATAATCTGCTGGAAGAGTGCAGTGAATACAGTAATTAGTTGGCACTTTTATGGGCATTCAAATAGGATTAACTTTAGTTAAGGGCAGAGCTATAAAAGACTGCTTTATTCATTATTGCAAGGTAGCAAGCATGGTAGCAAAATTTCTTACGGTATTATTAATAATTTTCTCGGCTTCACAGGCTTTTGCAATTAAGCCCATTAGTGGGAGTTATCAAAAGCATTACGCCAGCGCTAAAAAAGAGGACCATTGGTTGATTTTAGGGGCTATTGAAAGGATCAAAGGAGAGGTAAAGCCAGAAGCGCAAGAAAGAGTGTCGGGGAAAGTTCAGAGTTGGTTGTGGCAGATCCCATCGGGGCACAGTAGTGAAGAGGCATTTGCTCAAGTTAAGTCTCAGGTGGATGAAGTGAGCGCCACTTTATTTGAATGTCAGGGGCGAAGTTGTGGTTTAAGTAATGACTATGCAAATCAAGTTTTTCAGCATTCTATTTTATATGGTCGTGACAGTAACCAGCATTATTGGTTGGGTTTAGATCAAGTTAAAAAAGATACTTTATGGCTGATTTACAGCATTCAGCGCAGTAATAAACGTGTGTACGTGTATGTTGAAAAAATTGTCCTAGCTAAACAGGAAAGCGGTGTATTTGATTCGTACTTGGAAAGTGAGGGAAATAAGTCACTTTTCGAGGATCGCTATGTGGTGTTGTCTATTTTGCAGGGGGACGCGCTATTGTCCGAGGAAGATGTCAGTAAGGTGAAAAAGCTGCTGCATGAAAACCCTACTCAAAAATTTGCGTTAGTCGTTCACCGTTATGCGGATATGGAGAGTCAGTCATTGCTGGATCAAACACAGCAAGAAGCACAAGGGTTAGTGAATCAGCTAGCCAATCAAGATGCATTCATTAAAAACCTGTATGCCCATGGCGCGGGCTCAATGATGCCCCGTGGTGATTTAGCTGATCGAATTGAATTAGTGGTATTAGCAAAGTAATGAAGACAATTTCTTTAGTGTTAGGCAGTGGTGGTGCTCGTGGATATGCTCATATTGGCGTGATTCGCGCTATTGAAGAGCGTGGTTATGAAATAAAAGGCGTGGCAGGTTGTTCCATGGGGGCCTTGGTTGGAGGTTTTTATGCTGCAGGTAAACTGGATGTATTTGAGGAGTGGGTACGCTCTTTAAGCTATTTAGACGTATTGAAATTGGTGGATCTAAGCTTCCTTTCTGACGGCGCCATTCGGGGGGATAAAGTATTCTCCTTGCTCAGTGAGATGCTAGATAACACCAATATTGAAGACCTAAATATCCCTTACACAGCGGTGGCGACAGATTTAACCCACCAAAAAGAAGTGTGGTTTAGCTCGGGATCCCTAGAGCAGGCCATTAGGGCGTCTTGTGCAATACCTTCTTTGGTCAGGCCTGTGGTGATGGGTAATCGAGTGCTGGTGGACGGTGGCGTTTTGAATCCGTTGCCCATTGCTGCAAGCATTTCTGTGCGAGCTGAGCGCATATTTGCAGTAGACTTAAGTGCAGAAGTCCCCATGATGCCTCAATGCGTGAAGGAATCAGAGGCTGAAAAAATATCCCATGTGAGAGACAAGGAAAGCTGGTTTGCACAGGTACGTAATAAGGCTATGTCATTATGGGATAACGAACCGGCAGATGCTCAAGCGGCGTTGGATGCCAATCTAGGGAAGTTGGGGGTTATGTATCAAATGTTTGAAACCATGCAAGCCTCATTGACCCATTATAAGATTGCAGGCTACCGACCAGATCTTCTTATACGGGTGCCCAAAGACTCGGTCAGTTTGTATGAGTTCTATCGTGCGGATACCCAAATACAGCTGGGTTATGATATCGCCATTCAAGCCTTGAATGCATTTGAAAGTGGTCAAGCTAATACCTACGGGCAGCTATAGCCCGTACCCTTCTAGATTTTCACCTCCTCTTTGAAAATCATGTAAAATGCACTTTTTCTATTGAAAAGAGTGCATTTGTGAGCACAAATTACCCGCAGGCTGTTCAGCAGCTTCATACAATTCTTGATTGGATTCGTTTTGCCGCCAGTGAATTTGATGGTAATCAGGTTTATTTTGGTCATGGTACCGACAACGCTTGGGATGAAGCCACCTTGTTGGTGACGGCCAGTATTCATATGCCTTTTAATTTAACGGATGCTCAGCAGCAGTGCCGCTTGATTGAGGGCGAGCGAGTTTTAATTGCTCAGCGTATTGAGCAGCGCATTACCCAGCGCATTCCCGTGGCTTATATTATTAATCAGGCTCAGTTTTGTGGGTTGCCATTTTACGTGGATGAACGTGTTCTTGTACCTCGCTCTCCATTGGCTGAAATAATCATGAATAGAGTCAGCCCTTGGATGGATGGCAAGGAGCCAAATCGTATTCTAGATTTATGCTGTGGCAGTGGTTGCATTGGCATTGCGTCTTTAAAAGCCTTTCCAGATGCTCAGTTAGATCTAGCAGATCTATCTATGGATGCATTGGATGTGGCAGATATTAATATTCAGAATTATGCTTTATATGAACAAGTGGCGGCGATTCATTCTGATTTGTTTGAAAATCTGCAAGGGCCCTATGATTTGATACTCTCTAACCCTCCTTATGTTGATTTGGAAGACCTATCAGACATGCCTGATGAATATCATCATGAACCTGCAATGGGTTTGGGCAGTGGCAATGATGGTTTGGACATTACCCGGAAAATTCTTGCCAATGCATTGGATTACTTGGCCCCTGAAGGTGTCTTAGTGGTTGAGGTGGGTAATTCGTGGATTCACCTTGAGGCGGCATTTCCTGAGGTGCCTTTTCATTGGGTAGAATTTGAAAACGGCGGTGACGGGGTGTTTGTATTTACCTGTGAACAGTTACAGCAGCATATACACCACTTCCGTGTATAATGTGTCACCATTATTTAAGCATTTGAGAAAGCAGTTTACACATGTCTGGAAACGCATACGGTAAGTTATTTACAGTAAGTACCTTTGGTGAAAGTCACGGCAAAGCCTTGGGTTGCATCGTTGATGGCTGTCCTCCTGGTATTGAAATCAGTGAGGAAGAAATTCAGGTTGAGTTGGATTTGCGTAAGCCTGGTACGTCTAAGTTTACCACGCAGCGCCGTGAGCCTGATCAGGTGCAAATTTTGTCTGGTGTTTTTGAAGGTAAGACCACTGGCACGCCGATTGGAATGTTGATTCAAAACACTGATCAGCGCAGTAAGGATTATGGTGATATTTCTCAAAAATTCCGTCCGGCTCACGCTGATTACGGCTATACCCAAAAATATGGCTTCAGAGATTACCGTGGTGGTGGTCGTTCAAGTGCCCGTGAAACGGCCATGCGCGTGGCGGCAGGGGCGATCGCAAAGAAATTTTTGGCCAGTAAAGGCATTCTAATTCGAGGTTATTTATCGCAATTGGGCCCGGTGAAGATTGAAAAACTGGATTGGGATCAGGTTAAGCAAAATCCTTTCTTTTGTCCGGATGTTGATAAGGTGCCTGAAATGGAAAGCTATATGAATGCACTTCGTAAAGAAGGGGATTCAATTGGGGCGAAAATTACGGTGGTGGCCAGTGGCTTAAAGCCAGGCTTAGGTGAGCCAGTATTTGATCGCTTGGATAGCGAGCTTGCCCATGCGCTTATGAGCATTAACGCAGTTAAAGGTGTCGAAATTGGCGATGGCTTTGATGTGGTTGAGCAAAAAGGCTCCGAACATCGAGATGAAATTACCCCGCAGGGTTTTCTAAGTAACCATGCAGGTGGTGTTGTGGGTGGCATTAGTACTGGCCAAGATGTTGTTGCGCATATTGCGCTAAAGCCTACCTCTAGTATTACGGTGCCTGGAAAAACCATCGATCTTGAGGGTAACTCAACCGAATTAATTACTAAGGGGCGCCATGACCCTTGTGTTGGGATTCGTGCCACGCCTATTGCCGAAGCAATGATGGCGTTGGTGGTGATAGATCATTACCTTAGGCATCAAGCTCAAAATTCAGATGTTCAATGTACGACGCCAGTGGTACCAGCTCAGGCGCCGGATGCCTAAAAGTGAAGGCATTTATTTTTTCTGAGGGTGTTTTCTAAAATGCCTTCGACTTCTCAAAAGGTGCCTTATTGGCGCCTTTCTTCGTTTTACTTTTTCTACTTTGCTTTGTTGGGATGCATTTCCCCTTACTGGGCGTTATTTTTAGATGGGCGAGGTTACAGCGCGGTAGAAATAGGCGAACTAATGGCCTTGTTTGGTTTGGTTCGAATGATTGCACCAAACATTTGGGGGGCGCTGGGGGATTATACTGGTCGTCGTATGATGCTGCTGCGTTTAGGTTGTGGCATTTGTTTTGTTGTTTTTGCAAATATATTTTGGGTTGATGGTTTTTTGTCCATGGCGATTTTAATGGTGGGCTATGGCTTTTTTTGGGCGGCGGTTTTGCCACAATTTGAAGTGGTTACCCTAAATTATTTAAAAGAAAGAACGGATGATTACTCAAAAATTCGCATATGGGGGTCTTTAGGTTTTGTCGTAATGGTTCTGGTCTTGGGTTGGCTATTTAATTTTGTGTCGGTTTCAGCGTTGCCTGTGTTTATGTTGACATTGTTGCTGGCAATTTTATTAAGCAGTCTTGCTGTGCGAAGTGAAAAGCGTACTGAAAAAGAAAGTGGCGGGGCTGGTTTTTTAGCTTTGTTGCTTCGTCCTTCAGTCATGGCATTTTTATTGGCTGCATTTTTAATGCAGTTTAGTCATGGCGCCTATTATACCTTTTTTAGTTTATTTCTTCAGCGTTTTGAATATGGCAGTTCTTGGATTGGCTTTTTGTGGGCGTTAGGTGTGCTGGCAGAGGTGTTGGTGTTTTTGGTGATTCATCGGGCTTTTCAGCATATAACTTACAAAGCCGTTTTAATTTTTAGTTTATTTTTAGCGGCACTGCGTTGGTACTTAACGGCCCATTTTGCTGATGTGTTGTGGGTGCTGGTATTGGCCCAGTTAACCCACGCTGCGACATTTGGTGCTATGCATGCAGTGTCAATGCATTATATTCATCGTTTTTTTAAAGGGCGTCATCAGGGGCAAGGGCAAGCGCTTTTTAGTAGTTTAACTTATGGTGCTGGCGGTGCATTGGGGGCTTATGTATCTGGTTTTGTCTGGCTTAAAGATTTTGGTGTGAGTATGTTTGAGTATGCTGCACTTAGTGCTTTGTTGGGAATGCTGATTGTGATCTTTTTTGTGTCAGATGATGAGGGAAAGAGTGCAGTGAAAGGTAATTAATTAAATAAGTTAAGTAGGCTGTAAGAAAAAGGCGCACTAATTAATAAAGTGCGCCTTGTATTTTTCTGTTACTTGTCGTGAAACGTCTCACAGGCGTAAAGAGTGTTTTCCATGAGTGTGGCCACTGTCATGGGGCCTACGCCACCTGGGACAGGTGTTATGTAGCTTGCTCTTGCTGCTGCACTTTCAAAATCAATGTCTCCTACTAGCTTGCCACTTTCTAATCGATTCATGGCGACGTCGACGACCACAGCGCCTGGCTTGATCCATTCCCCTTGAACAATGCCTCGTTTGCCTACAGCCGCGACCACAAGGTCAGCTTGCTCGACGTGTGATTGTAAATTCTCTGTAAAGCGATGGCATACTGTGGTGGTACAGCCTGCCAGTAAAAGCTCCATGGCCATAGGGCGGCCGACAATATTTGAAGCGCCAACGATGACAGCGTGCATGCCTTTAATTTTGATGTTACTGGCTTCTAACATGGTGATGATGCCAGCTGGCGTGCAGGGTCTAAGAGCTGGCATGCGTTGTACTAAGCGGCCCACATTGTAAGGGTGGAAGCCGTCCACATCTTTATCGGGTTTAATGCGCTCTAGCAGTTGTGTGCTGTCCAGTTGCTCAGACAGGGGGAGTTGAACCAAAATGCCATCAATAGAGTCGTCTTCGTTTAGTTGGTCGATGAGGTCAAGTAGGGTGGCTTGAGTGGTGTCAGAGGGTAAATCGTAGGCAGCAGATTTAATGCCTATATTTTCACAAGCTTGGCGTTTTCTACCAACGTAAATTTGTGATGCAGCATCACTACCCACTTGAATAACAGCCAGCCCTGGAGCACGTTTTCCTTCGGCTACTCGAGCGGATATTTTTAGGGCGACTTTTTCACGAATTGTGGCGCTGATGGCATTGCCATCTATGCGTTGTGCACTCATGGTATTCCTAAGCTTAAACAAAATTTGGGGTGATTTTCTCATGCTTCGCTCTCAATACAAAGCAAAGTCTAAAAATGATGGAACTGCTTGTTTTATAAAAATATTTTCCCGAAATAGGTTGACGAAATGTGGGCTCATACGTAATATTCGCCGCACTTGATGTACAGCGCGTTAAGTGACAACCTTGGGTTGTATTATTTTTTTTAGCTTTGCTTCAAAAATGAGCGCCCGTAGCTCAACTGGATAGAGCATCGCCCTTCTAAGGCGAGGGTTACAGGTTCGATTCCTGTCGGGCGTACCAGTTGTCTAGTGTTAGCTGAATTGTGGTGGCCGTAGCTCAGTCGGTAGAGCGCAGGATTGTGATTCCTGTGGTCGAGG
>OJDR01000134.1_pt1 | contig 26416 bp, 30 predicted proteins | sample 1593081 | NCBI WGS metagenome assembly OJDR01 (sample SAMN05416873, study PRJEB24817) | seawater metagenome | isolation source: Sea water | place: Canada:Atlantic | collected 2013-11
ATAAAAAGCGAATATACGGACCGAAGGGTCCGTTCTATCGCACTGTTATGTGTATATAAGGAGTAGTTAATTGGACTTTATATCGTTCCTATTTGATTTAATATTTTATCCAATATTTTTATTATGCCTTGTAGTTGGTGGTGTGGTGGGTTTAGGGGTTTCATATATTCTGTTTGGTACACCAAATGCTGAATTTGTAGCCTATGGTGCGGTGGCTGGGGGAGTAGTTGGTTTAGTAATATCTTTAGAAAAGAAACCAAAGGGCTGAACTATGAATTCTGCTATCTCACATAACAAGGTTAGGCATATTCGCCTTCGGCTGGACCTCCGGAAACTGGCACTTTTTGTGCAAAAAAACCGCACAAAATCCGCCAGTTACCTGCGGCCTATGCTAACGGCGTTATGTAGTTTAATTAATATGGAAATATTTGAAGTACTTTTGATTTTATATATCCCAGTTGGGACACTATTACTTAATAGGTGGCGAGCTTGTACCGCTTCTTTTCAACGTTGGACTCGAATAAGCTACATATTTGTTTCTATAATACTTGCTATTATACCTGTCTTATATTTGCGAAGTATCGAACCATATCATACACCCTTGTCCGTAATATTTGTTGGTGTCGCATTTTTTTGGTTTCCAATAGTAGGCGCTCGAATTGAAAAAACATAACAAAGCAAGGCAATATCGTGCAGCAAGCTGCACTGGACTCGTCGCTACGCTCCTCGCCATTGCTTGCGGGCGTTACGTGTCATCAGGAATCTATGTACAGTAAATACTTTGAAGATTGTGAAATTCGACCAGAATACAAAAAAGAATTTGTTTCTCTTTGGTCTGGATGGCTCGGTAAAGAAAGCCTTCACAAATTGGATGAAGTGACTCAAGAAGATTGGAAACGCTTCAATGATTGGATTCAGCTGCTAGTCAACGAATACAAGCTTCTAGTTGTCGACCGTAATTCAGAGTCGACCTCAGAAGTGAAAAATGTCGATGCCATCATTTCAACTTATGAAGAAAGCATGGATAAAGGTAGCTCACAATTTTCACACTTCATAATACCTGAGCTAGAGTGCGTCATAACTGAAGACTGGGATTATACATATATCATTTGGTACAAAGACAGCAGTGTTATAAAAACACTATCTACATTAATAAATAAAGCGGGTTTAGAGCATTTTCATGGCTAAACACGTAACAAACAAAGGCAGTATTGCCCTTCGGGCAGGACGGCTTCGCCGCCTCTGCTTTGGGCGTTAAGTTTATAAGTTGATATGAGAAAACGTAGAATCAATAAGAAGCTTCATCGCTATTGGCTTGAGATGGAGATAATAGACTTGAGTCAGATATCTTCTTGGCGGAAGCGGTTATTCGACTGCCAATTTGATGAGCCGATCTTAATTAATTCAAATGATTGTGAAGGTCTTAGCCTTAATACGACTGAAGCTATAAATAAATACCAGCTTGAATATACAGTTTCTAAAATACCAGCTGATAGAGCTTCTGATTCGTGGATCGCTTCAGATGGAATGGTTGTATTTGAATTTAAAGCTCGCGAATATCCAAGTGTCATGATTCAGACAGGAAATAACCCCGATGTTGTTTGAATATTGGAAAAACTTAACAAGAAGCAGCAGTACGCCCAATAAATTGGGCCTGACTCGCTTCGCTCGCAGCTGTGCTAGGCGTTACACTGCTTATATCTACTATAGGCTTTATGCCTAGCTCTATAGCAAAAGAAAAAACTGCCATGGAACAAAGTAAAAAAATCGGACAATCGGCCACTGAATGGAAGAATATGTATTTCCTTGGGATTAGTAAAAATGATCCTAGTTCGCTTAATTTAAGTGAAGGACAAATTCGCGGCTTACTTTCAATGGTCAAGGTAGGTCCAGCAGTATCAACTGGTGCAGCGATTGAACCTTCATTTCTTATGAATACAAAGGGCGTGACACCTTGGTTAGCTTTGTACACTTTAATTTATACAAAAAAGCCTGAAGCATTAGGGATTATTACAAGGGGGGAGTCAGCTATTAATATCCCTGGAAGTTATTTAAATGGACTCTTCGAAAGCCATGTCCACTGGCCAAAGAATATAATATCTAAGTATAATTTAGAGCTTGAAGGATATAAGCCCTTCATAATTCCATTCATGCTTCATAAAGACGCCCCGCCAGTAGGTAACTTCACCCAATCAATGAAGGCACCTGACGGCAGCCTTGAGATTTTTGGAATACACGAGTTCAATGAATCAAATCCAGAAAGACTTTTAGCCGAAGTAGATGGAATTATTGAATTCATAAAAGAAAAAAGACCTGATGTTACAGCTGCGACACATTAGCAAGTAGCAGCCTTAGCAAAACGCTCAAGAGCGTTTCGGCCCTAAAAACGGGCCTCCATTTGGACTGCCTTCGGCAGCCCCTTAGCATTGGCGTTAGGCATATAAATGGAGTTTAAATAAATGATCGACATCCTGATGTGGCTATGCATATTTTCTTCTCCAATTTTGATTTGTATCCTGGTTCGAAAGAAGTCGGTTGGATTCAAAGCTTGGCTAGCTGCATTTATTATTTCATGGGCTGTCATGGCCATTACTGTATTGGCATTATGGCTTGGATATGACTTGTACCTTTCGTATAAATTGGAATTATTAGATATTGATGGCGATGGTAGTTGGTCAAATAAAGAAATGGAGACTTGGACAGAGGAAGATCACAATACGATGAAACGATATTTTGGGGACGGAGGGCGCAATGTTTTTGCTGTATTTATTTTTCCTATCTTTTCATTGGTCTATTCGCTGTTAGTCACTGCAATGTATTGGCTTATTGCCAATAAAATTAGAAAAAATCTATAACAAAGTAAGCCTGAATCGCTAGCAAGCTGGCTGGGAGAGCTTAGTCACTACAAGTTTTCCGAAACTGCGGGCGTTACTTGAATTTGAAAATTTGCAATTAGAAGAAAATTCAATGCCACATCAAATGACTATTCACGGGAAGAGTACTGTGAATACCTAAATGGGTGAGGTCAGCTAAGAATAGAAAATTTGTGCTTAAAGCATTATCAAAAATAATTGCTTAACACCGTAATTTAATAAGGCGCCCAAGCTTTAGACGCAGCAAGCTTGGCGTTATGTGGTTTTAGAGGTTTCATGTGTTCAAATGTTTAACCGGCTTCCAATACTCTGGAGATGAAATTTATGATCGACGTTGTAAGCGTTGTGGTTTGATAATTAGTATTGATCATATTGATTGCCCCCATTGTCATGGACTTTCAGATTCGGAAATGGTTTATATGCTAAACCAGAGAATCGAAAATGAAGAGGGAAACTCTAAGCTTGGATATATATTCTCCATAATAGGGCTGGCTATTGTTGTAATTATCTATTTTACAACATGATTCTTAGTTAATTTTCGGATTCATAAACTAAGTGTGACACATTTTAAACTTAAGCAAAGTGAGCTATCAGAATCATCATTGGACCCCTTTACCTGCCCAGCAATTACACTCATAGTATTAACCATAAATCCAATTGATATCAGCCAGTAAGTGGATGGTGGTTTACTTGCAGTTTTGGCGGTGATTGATCTCGGTACATCAGGTATTCTAGTAGGCTTGAGTTATTATTTCTTGAAATTTCTTTATATGAACACTAAGTGAAAAATATATGAATATTGTAAAATCATTTTTCGCAGTCAGTATATTTATATCCATGGCAATAGGCTTGAATGGATGCGGAACACTTACCAAAAATAACGCCCCAAAAAATGACGCTTGCCAATGCTTTTGGATGGAAAATTACTCTGGTCAATATAAGTGGGTGCCGTTTGAATCAATTCGGGCAACGGAAGGTAAAATTACCAAAACGGAATGTTATGCGCTGGATAGTTGCGATGGTGGGTTAGGTCATTCGGGTGGTGGTTGCTATAAGTGGGCTTTAGGGCCAGAGAATAATAGGGTGCCATGGTAAAAAGCACCTTGGAATTTGGGATATAAAAATCCATTGCCAAGTTAATTGATTCGATTAGCCCTTAAAAAATTGCTCGGTGAGCAAGACATCCTTCCCCAAAAAAGCAAAGAAACAGCAGTAGTTCTTTAGGTATTTATTTATGCGACTTTTAAAAATAGCTTTTCATCCTAATGTGTCACCTGAAGATATCTCAGCCACCAGTCATCATAAAATCATAGAGCGTCACGCTGCACGGGGCATTGTGCTTAGGGGTGAAAAAATTCTTCTGTTATACACACAGCGCTATCACGATTACAGCCTGCCAGGTGGCGGTATTGATGAGGGTGAGGATGAAATAGCGGGCTTAGTGCGTGAGTTAAAGGAAGAAACTGGCGCGCAAGGGGTGCGCAATATAAAAGACTTTGCCCGTTATGATGAGTACCGCCCTTGGTATAAGGGCGATGCTGACATAATTCATATGATCTCCCATTGCTATGTATGTGAGATTAATGAAGCGCTGGGCGATACTTCATTTGAGTCCCATGAGGTGAGTAATGGCATGACGCCAGTGTGGATGAATATTTATGAGGCCATTGAACATAATGAAGGGGTCATTGCCAATAGTGACAAAAAAGGGCTTTCCATTGAAAGAGAGACGTTTTTATTAAGGGTCATAGTGCAGGAATTAGTGGCTAGTTAAGCGGCATAGAATGTATGGCTTTGCCTAATAAACGTGTCCTATGCTCACTCTTTTTTCATAAGCTGGCGGCGCCACTGTCATAACCTCTGTGGGCCAATAAATCCATTCACTTAAAGGGTCATAAATACGCTAAAATAGCCGGCTATTATCTTCTTTTTGAGCCCTTTATATTAATGAGCACTGACACTCCCCAAGTCACCGCAATTGCCAAATTTAACGAACTTGGTCTTATTCCTCCCTTACTGGCGCGCTTAACTGAGTTGGAATACCAACAGCCAACACCCATTCAAGCGCACGCTATTCCAAGTATATTGGCTGGGCGTGATCTAATTGCAGGGGCCAATACTGGTTCGGGTAAAACTGCCACCTTTGCTTTGCCACTGTTGCAAAAGCTCTTTAAAGAGCAGGGTGAAAAATCATCAACTAATCATAGTGGCAACTATGTGTCGGCGCTCATTTTGGTGCCAACTCGCGAATTGGCCAAACAAGTGGCTGACAGCGTTAGGTCTTATGCGGTGCACTTTAACGGTCAAATCAAAACCGTGGCGGTGTTTGGTGGTGTGTCGGCCAATACTCAAATGCTCGCGCTTCGCGGTGGCACCGACATATTGGTGGCGACTCCTGGTCGATTATTAGATTTAATCACTAGCAATGCCATTAAGCTTGATAGGGTAAAAACCCTTGTGCTAGATGAAGCCGATAGAATGTTAAGCCTAGGCTTCACTGAAGAGCTATCGGCGCTGTTGGCGCTAATGCCTAAAGCATCTGGGCCGACACCAAAACAAACCTTATTGTTTTCAGCCACCTTTCCTGAGCAGGTGCAGGCATTAACTGCGCAATTGCTAAACAACCCTGTTGAGATACAAGTACAAAACAGCGACACCAGCACTTTGGTGCAGCGAGTGTTTACGGTGAATAAGGGGCAAAAAACAGCGCTGTTGGCGTCTTTAATTAAGCAGCACCAATGGTCACAGGTGCTTATTTTTGTGAACGCTAAAAACAGCTGTGAACACTTAGCTGAAAAACTTTCTAAGCGTGGCATTAGCGCAGAAGTGTTTCACGGTGATAAGGGCCAAGGTGCTCGTAATCGTGTGCTTGAAGCATTTAAAGCCGGGGAGGTTGAAGTGTTAATTGCCACAGATATTGCGGCCCGTGGTTTAGACATTGAAAAATTACCCGTGGTGATTAATTTTGATCTACCCAGAAGCCCATCAGATTACATGCACCGTATTGGTAGAAGTGGCCGTGCCGGTGAAGTGGGTTTGGCCTTATCGCTTATTGACCATGAAGATTATCATCACTTTAAAGTCATTGAAAAGAAGAACAAAATCCGTCTTGAGCGTGAGCAGGTGAAAGGCTTCGAAGTGAATGAGGCCTTGGTGGCATCGCTTATTGAAAGTTTGCCAGCAACTGACAAACCCATGGCTAAGCCTGAAGGCACCGGTAAGAAAAAGGCCAAGAAAAAACGCGAAACCATATCATCAGTGAATGCTGATATTTGGTCGGGCTATTCTAAGCCTAAATAAAAAAAGTATTTGAATGCCTCTGTCAGATATTTAGCGCTCTTATTAACCTGTAAAAGCCTAAATATTATCCTGTCGCCAGCCAGATTATGAGTCTGGCTGGCGTGTTCACTTTTATATACTCTGCTTTTAAATCGTATTGAATCTAGAATTGAAAAATGTGATTTTGAGCTTCACAGCTTCAACCTTTTTGGCGTGAATGGTGGCGATACATTTAACGCCGCTATCTGTTACTCTTTGTGGCTAATTAAATTTATAACTCTTTTATTGTGGCGTTTAAATTCTTTTTAACGGGTGTAACTATGCAAAAATCACAAAACGTTTTTATTACAGGTGCATCATCGGGTTTGGGTAAGCAAATGGCAAAAGAGTTTGCCAGCCGGGGCTATAATCTTGCCTTAACGGCGCGTCGGGTGGACATTTTAGAAACCCTTAAAGAAGAACTAGAAAAAGAGTTTAGTATAAAGGTGTTTGTGGCCAGCCTTGATGTGCAAGACTCACAACAAACCACAGACGTGCTGGCAAAGGCGGCAAAAGAGCTGGGAGGCATAGATAAGGTACTGGCCAATGCAGGCATTGGTTATACCGAACGCATCGGTACGCCAAATGCTTTTGAGCATGCAAGGCAGATGATCAATACCAACGTCATTGGCGCCATGGCCACCATAGACTCAGCCGTGCAGCTGTTTCGTCAACAGGGCCATGGCCATATTGTGGCCATTAGTTCGGTGGCGGCCTTTAGGGGCATGCCAAGTTCCTCTGCTTATTGTGCGTCAAAGAGTGCGGTGACGACTTATACCGAGGCGTTACGGGCCGAGACACATAAAGAAAATATAGATGTGACGTTATTATCGCCTGGCTATATTGATACGCCTATTAATCAGGGAGCGGCCAGCCGTCCTTTTTTAATTGATTTAGAAAAAGGCGGTAATATATTGGTGACGTTAATTGAAAAGAAGGTAAAGCGCTCAACGGTGCCGTCTTGGCCTTGGGGAGTGGTGGCAAGATTATTGGCTTGTTTGCCAACTGGGTTGTTAGTGCGTGCGGTAGGATAAGTCATTTATTTAATGGCGCGCATACAGACAAGTATGTGGTCAAATTTATAGACTATGATGAAAAACCATAAAGAAAAGCGAGAATGGCGGTAAGAGTTTTAAAATAAAAAGGCCCGAATATTATTCGGGCCTTTTTGACTGAAAGTTTAAGGAATTAACCTTCAACGCCAGCAGTGGCAACGGCTTCAGTTTCAGGTGCTGCTTCTTCCGCTTTTACTTCAGCGGCTTCTGTAGCAACCACTTCAGTGGCTTCAACAGCAGGAGTGGCAACGGCTTCTACTACAGGTGCAGCTTCAACAGCAGGAGCGGCAACGGCTTCTACTACAGGTGCAGCCTCAACGGCTGGTGCAGAAACAACAGCGTCTTCTCCACAAGCGGTAATGGCAATAACAGCTAATACGATGGCTACTTGCTTTAACATTTTGATTCCCCAGAATTAAATTATTATGTGTTTAAAAAGCGAGGCTAAGATTAATGCATAAAAATTAAATTAAATATGAACCAATTACGAATTATCAATATTGTCATAACTGATTAGTGAAATTGTGATGCAGTACTGCTTGATTGGCGCAACGGGGCCAGCGCTAGAGTGTGTTTTTGCAGTTGTGACGGTATTGATGATTATGAATGGAGGAGAAGAGAGAGAGAATAAAGCCCACCGCTTAAGGTTTTTTTAAAACACTGTTGTGGTCAGTTACCTAACGATCACTTTTAGAAAATAGATTATTCTAACAATTGGGTGTTTCTCCTTAATAGCCCTGCAGTAATCAGTAAAAGCAGATAAAAGGCACCGCTTCCCGAACTTGAAGTAGTCTCTTCGTCAGCTGTATTGCTTGTATCATTTTCGCTGTCGCCATCTTCATCATTGCTAGTTTCATCTTCGCTATCTTCCACTATGACGGAGATGGCATCAGTAGAAAAACTTAAATCATCAATGGCCAGCATATTACTGCCAAAAGCACTGACCGTAACCGAGGCCATTAACGCATCTCCTTCATTTAATGTTTTCTCAATATGCAGCCAGCTGCCATTCACTATGGTGCTGGTGACGTCTTCAATTACTGCATCAGTGCTGTCGATAATTTGCACTTGGCCTGTGCTGCTGGCATTACTGGTGCGAATATAAAAATCTAAAGAGGTGGCGTGGGAAGAAAAGGTAATGGTACCCACACCTGTGCTGGTACCTCGGTTAGTGGTGCCAGCAGGGTCTAGCATCCATGATTTCGTGCCTGAATGGTAAAGTGCACCGTTGCCGATGGTGAAAGACGTGCCACCACTGAACGTAGCCGACAAACCGTTGTTGGTGACGGTGAAATCTTGAACGGTACTAAAGTTGGTGCTTTCAAAGTTGGTGGTAAAGTTTGCGGCATAAGTGGTGGCTGACTGGAAAAGTAGAATAAACAGCAGCCATAAAAGCCCATAGCATCGAATGTAAAAGAGAAGGGCGTTAATGTTTTGTAGAAAGTGTGTCATAGGTTATCTCAATTCATATATGTGCAAAGCGAGCCTTGTAAGTACTGATAACAATTGAGTTTTCTAGTCAGTGAAACTCATAGGTGTTCAATAGTGATGACACTAAAAGTTTAGCGGATAGGGGGCGTTTGGGTGGGTATTTGGGTCACTGCTTAGATGATTAACTAATAACCTATTATGTATATCATCTAAGTAACTTAGTTTGCATTAACGAGACGCTGAATAAAGGCGATGTAGGCTAACCTACTACTTTAAGCACACACCAAGGAATAATAAAAAACATGGCGTTCATGAGTTTGTAAAAACCCATTAATAAATAATGAGTTTTCACGATATCACTGCTGCTTAGCTTAAAAAATTTATGGTGAAATGCGATCACGCCGGTTTCTCGGTTTATGAGCATTAAAAACCAAAATATTAAAAATAGCGTATTAATAACCGCGCACCAGCCTAATACAGAGCTTAGAATTTCTAGGTACATGACCATCCCCTTAAAGCGTTATTGTTAGATGTTTTCTTTTTACTTTACCAATGGAACATAAGTAAGCTTAGGCGATGGGCAGGAATTATTCTTGAGGTAGGTCAGTTTGGTTCTTTGTTTAATGTGTTGTTTGGCAGTTTATTGACTAAACCGCTAGATTAGACGACGGGTAAGTCAAAATCCACTAGACGATAGCCTTGCTCATTCACTTTTAAATACCAGCCTTGTGTGTACCAATCACCCAATACGATGCGCTGGGCATTGGCGCCGTCTAGATCAAAGTCGTGTATGGCTGGGCGATGAGTGTGGCCGTGTATTAATCGGGTAACATTGGCATTTGTGAGGGATACATCTACTTCACTTTGGGTGACATCCATGATGGTTTGTTCTTTTTGGGCATTGCCTTTTTGGCTTTCATCGCGGGCTTGGTTTGCAAAGGCCAGTCTGTCTTCAAGGCTTTTCCCTAAAAACTGTGTTTGCCATTCTTGGCTGCGCACCATTTCTCGAAAGGCCATGTATTGCGTGTCTAGGGTGCACAGGCTATCGCCGTGCATCAGTAATACTGACTCATCATTTAATGTGATGATGCTAGGGTCTTCAAGTAAGGTGATATGGGTATCTTTGCAGAATTGCTTGCCAATTAAAAAATCGCGGTTACCGTGCATGAAAAACATCTTCACGCCGCGCTCGCTGGTGGCTTTTAAAAGGCTTTTTATACTGTCTATGTAAGGGTGGGGCACATCATCCCCAAGCCAGTAGTTAAAGAAATCCCCTAAAATATATAGGTGATCACCGTCTTGTGGCTCGAGCATGAAATCAAGAAACCCCGCAGTTATGCGGGTTTCTTCGGGAGCTAAATGTAGGTCGCTAATAAACCAATGAGTCATAAAATATCTTTTGGTACGGGTATTAATACAATCTTAATATCATAGCCATTATTTGTTTTATGGGTTTAACCGAACAACATTCTAGCTATACATTTTCGCTGGGTCGTAATGAATTACTTAATTAATTCAGCTGATTCAATTTTAATTGGATCAACCGGCACATCTTGATGGCCCATACGCATGCCAGTTTTCACGCCTTCAATGCGCTTAACCACGTCCATGCCATCGGTAACTTCACCAAATACGCAGTAACCCCAACCTTCAGCGTTTTTACTGGTGTGATCTAGGAAGTTGTTGTCTTTAACGTTAACGAAGAACTGGCTAGAGGCACTGTGTGGGTCATTAGTACGGGCCATGGCAATGGTACCGGCCTTGTTAGATAGGCCGTTGTCGGCTTCGTTTTCAATAGCAGGGTGTTTGCTGGTACGTTCAGACATTTCTTCTTCCATGCCGCCGCCCTGAACCATGAAGCCTGGGATAACACGGTGGAAGATTAAGCCGTTGAAATAACCGTCTTCAACGTACTTGATGAAATTTTCAACAGTTTTAGGCGCTTTTTCAGCATTTAGAGTTAATGTAACGTCGCCAAATGTGGTTTTTAGAAGAACCTGGGTCATGAATTCACCTTTTGTGTGGGCTTGATATTAAAGGCTGGCTATAATACGGCTTTTGTTTCACGCCCGCTAGTTAAAGAGTGCCAGTAAAATGGGGCTATTCAACTGGGCAATCACCATATTGAGTTAAATTGATGACTGAAGAAAAAGCCAAGCCTGCTAACTTTATTGAAAAGATCATTCAGGATGACTTGGCCAGCGGTAAACATGACAATATTCAAACTCGCTTTCCACCTGAGCCAAATGGTTATTTGCACATTGGTCATGCAAAAGCAATTTGTGTGAATTTTGGCCTTGCTCAACAGTTTGGCGGCCAATGTAACTTGCGCTTTGACGACACCAACCCAGAAAAAGAAGAAGACGAATACGTACAAGCCATTCAAAGCGATGTGAAATGGCTGGGTTTTGATTGGGCGGGTGATATTCATTACACCTCTGACTACTTTGACCAACTTCACGAATGGGCGGTTTACCTTATTAAAGAAGGTAAGGCCTATGTCTGTGATTTATCGGCTGAACAAACCAAAGAATACCGTGGTAGCTTTGAAAAGGTGGGTACCAATAGCCCGTTCCGAGATCGTAGCATTGAAGAGAACCTAGCGTTATTTGAAAAAATGCGCTTAGGGGAATTTGACGAGGGCGCTTGCGGCTTGCGCGTTAAAATCGACATGACTTCGCCTAACATGAGCATGCGCGACCCTTATATTTACCGCATTAAAAAAGCCACTCACCATCAAACGGGTGACAAATGGTGCATTTACCCAAGTTACGACTATGCCCATGGCCAGTCGGACGCCCTTGAAGGCATTAGCCATTCCGTGTGCACCTTAGAGTTTGCCGATCACCGTCCTTTATATGATTGGTTTATTGAAAACTTGCCTGTACCAGCGCAACCACACCAATACGAATTTGGCCGCTTAAGCATTAACTACACAGTGACATCTAAGCGTAAGTTACGGGCTTTAGTAGAAGGCAAAGTGGTAAATGGTTGGGATGACCCCCGGATGCCGACCATTAGTGGTATGCGACGTCGTGGTTATACCCCTGCTGCCATTCGTCATTTCTGTGACTCGCTGGCCGTGTCCAAGACCGATGGCACCGTAGACGTGGCGCAGCTTGAATTTTTTATTCGTGATGACTTAAACCAAAATGCCCCTCGTGGTACGTGTGTTATTAACCCGCTTAAAGTAGTGATTAATAATATGGCAGCCGATCACAGTGAAAACATCACTGTGCCTTTTTTACAGGATCGCCCTGCAATGGGTGAACGAGACGTGCCGTTTAGCTCGGAAATTTATATCGACCAAAACGATTTTAAAGAAGAGTACAGTAAGAAATTTAAGAAAAAATTCTGTGTTGGCAAGCGTATTCGTCTTCGTCATGGTTATGTGATTGAAGCGGAAGGCTTTGAAAAAGACGAGCAAGGTAATATTGTTCAAGTAAACGCCAAGCTAATTGAAAACACTTTAGGTTGTGATCCTGAAGACGGTGATAAACCAAAAGGCGTGGTGCATTGGATCAGCTGTGCTCATGCAGTAGAAGCCGAGCTACGTATGTACAAGCGTTTGTTTCGCGATGAAAATCCAGATGGTGGCAATAAAGACTTCATGGAATGCTTAACGCCAGATTCATTAGAAGTGACGACCGCGTTAATTGAACCCGCTTTAGCAGGTGTGGCGCCAGAGTCGGTTTTTCAGTTTGAGCGTGAAGGTTATTATGTGGCTGATCGTGTAGATCATAGTATCGATAAACCCGTATTTAACTTAACCATTGGTCTTCGTGAAGATAAAGGATTGGCCAGCTAATGTTATCCATCTACAACACACTGACCCGTAAAAAAGAAGAATTTAAACCGCTGGTGGCTGGTAAAGTGGGCATGTATGTTTGCGGCATGACGGTTTATGATTTCTGTCATATGGGCCATGCCCGCGTGATGGTGTCGTTTGATGTGATCGTGCGTTACCTTCGCCATCAAGGGTACGACGTCAATTATATTCGTAATATTACCGATATTGACGATAAAATCATCAACCGTGCAAATGAGAATGGCGAAGATTTTAATGTTTTAGTTGATCGCATGGTTGACGCCATGAATGAAGACTTTGCTAAATTAAATGTTTTAACGCCAGACAGTGAGCCAAAAGCCACTGATCACATTCAAGGCATTTTAGACATGACGCAAACCCTTATTGATAAAGAGTTTGCTTATGTGGGCAAAAGTGGCGATGTTTATTATCGCGTGCGTAAATTTGAAGGTTACGGAAAATTATCGGGTAAAGTTTTAGAAGAATTAGAATCGGGTAGCCGTGTTGATGTTGCTGAAGATAAAGAAGATCCATTGGATTTTGTTTTATGGAAAGCCGCAAAACCCGAAGAGCCATCTTGGAGCAGCCCTTGGGGTGAAGGACGCCCTGGCTGGCACATAGAATGTTCAGCTATGTCTACCTGCTGCTTAGGCAATAACTTTGATATTCACGGTGGCGGGCCTGATTTAAAATTCCCTCACCATGAAAACGAAATTGCCCAAAGTGAAGCGGCCACCGGTGAAAATTATGCCAACTCCTGGATGCATGCCGGTGCGCTGCGCATTGACGGTGAGAAAATGTCCAAATCACTGGGTAACTTCTTTACCATTCGCGACGTATTAAAAGAATACGATGCTGAAGTGATTCGATTCTTTTTGGCCAGTGTTCAATACCGCAGCGAAATTAACTACAGCCAAGACGGTTTAAAAGACGCGCAAACAAAACTAGACCGTTTGTATAACGCCCTTAAAGATTGTGACTTATCGGTAGAAGTACCGGCAGATGATGCCGCAGTTATTGACTTTAAAGGCCGCTTTGTGCAAGCCATGGACGATGACTTTAATACACCTAAAGCCATTGCTGTGTTGTTTGAATTGGTCACGCAAATTAACAAAGCCCAAGGGGATGTTAAAAACCAATTGGCGGCATTATTGAAAATGCTGGCGGATGTATTGGGTTGTTTGCAAACTAATCCCGAAGAATACTTCAAGCAAGGGGTTGAGTTAGACGACGCCTATATTCAAGGCATGATTGAAAAACGCAAGCAAGCTAAGAAAGACAAAGACTTTGCCCTAGCCGACAAAATTCGTATGGATTTGGACGCACAAGGCATTGAGTTACAAGATAGCCGTGAAGGCACTACTTGGGTCAGTAAATAGGTACAGGATGTACTGTACCCTAGAAATGCAGGAGCAATTTTCTAGGGTTGAACAGATGCACTGCATTCTAGAGATTCAAGAATAATCTCTAGAGTGGTTTTGTAATAAAATTGAATTAAGCGCCTTGGGCGCTTTTTTCATTTATGGCTCCATTGAGTTAGGAACCCCCGTTCAAATATGCCGCTCAGTTGTTAAAAGTTTTTTTACAGTCTGGGAAGGCAGCTCCCCAAATAGGGTTTTATAATCTTTTGAAAACTGACTCAAATGCCAAAACCCCCAGTGTGAGGCAATGTCAGAAATAGAAATGTTTTGAGTGTTGCAGTGCAGTGCGCGACGTACACTATTTAAGCGGCTGATTCGTAAGAATTGCAGTGGTGTGACCCCTAAAATAGTTTCGAAACTGTATTGAAGCGTGCGGCGGCTGACATTCGCTATGTCACATAACTGGCTAATAGTGACATTCTCAGCGATGTTTTCTTTTAAGAACTCTCTGGCCTTTAATACCACGGCTTTACGATGTTGAAAGCCTACCTGGGTATTTTTTTCTTGTTTATATGGCTGTTCACCCTCTACAAATACTTGGAGTAGGGCCATGATTAAAATATCTTCATGGGAGGCATGCCAACTGGATTGATTGTTGAGCAGTCGTTGGAAAATAAAGTTCAAGTTTTGTAATGTTTTGGGGTTTAGAGCCAGGTGATCTTGTTTAAATAACGCAGACCAATTTATATCCAATTGCTGTACGTTGGCGGCATCCATAATTTTTTGTTGGCTAACCACTAAACCATAAATATCAAAATCCGCAGGGGTGACTAATTCGAAGTCATTATCCCCTGGGCGGCACATTATATGTTGCTTGCTGATTTTATGACCATTTATACGACTTTCTTGGTCTGTGTTGTGTGGTAAGCCTAGCCAAATAGAATCGGACCACACATTACAACTTTGGCGCATGGCCTGACTGGTATGCTCTTTAAATATCTGCAGCTCATCAAGTTGTACCTCGACTATGTGCCCATAGAATTTCCCCGCCCCCATTTGATCATACTGTTGTTGCCAGTTGGTTAAATTATCTGCGTGTTGGTCTGCATCAGTGGCTTCAAACCATACCCTTTGTTCAGCCCCTTCATGTTTGCACTTATTCGGTGCCATTTCTTGTGTTGATGCATTCATTTGGATACTGCGGCCTAAGATTGTTATTTTTTCAGTGATTAAAACAGACTTTTATCTTAAAAACTTTGCCGAAATTAGATAACGCAGCCAATTTCAGTTTGTTATCTTTGTTTCATTAGATTTTAGTTTGCATGAAGTATTCCAATGGAATCAGCTTAACGACGCTAGGTCGTGTTAAGCAATAGCTTAGAGTTTTTGAAGGTAATAAATGAATACCGAAAGCGTTAATGAATCAAAATACAGATATGTACTGGGTACACACACATATATTTTTGCCGACCTAAAAGAAGTAATGGCCAAGGCGACTCCTGCCCGTTCGGGTGATCGTTTGGCAGGGGTGGCAGCCGATAGCGCGCAAGAGCGCGTGGTGGCACAAATGGTATTGGCAGACATACCTCTTAAAACTTTTCTTAATGAACTGCTGATTCCATATGAAGAGGATGAGGTGAGTCGTTTAATCATAGACTCACACGATGCCAGTGCTTTTTTAACCATTAGTCATTTAACCGTGGGTGACTTTCGCAATTGGTTATTGAGTGATTTAGCCACGCCACAGGTGTTAGCAGAAGTTAGATCCGGTATCACCCCTGAAATGGCAGCAGCAGTTAGTAAAATAATGCGTAACCAAGATTTAATTATGGTGGCGAAAAAATGCCATGTGACCACGGCCTTTAGAAATACCATAGGACTGCCGGGGCATTTATCTACACGATTGCAACCCAATCACCCCACGGATGATGTAACCGGCATCGCCGCCAGTTTATTAGATGGTTTGTTGCATGGTAACGGGGATGCGGTTATCGGCATTAATCCCGCGACCGATAACGTTGATCAAGCCATTCATTTAATGAAATTAATGGATGAAGTGATTCAAAAATATCAAATTCCCACCCAGTCTTGCGTGTTAACCCATGTGACCAATACGTTAGAGGCCATTGAAAAAGGCGCCCCTGTGGATTTGGTTTTCCAAAGCATTGCCGGTACTCAAGGTACTAATGCAAGTTTTGGGTTTGATTTAAAGGTATTAGAAGAAGCGCAGCAGGCGGCGGTGTCTTTGAATCGCGGCACGGTAGGTGACAACGTGATGTACTTTGAAACCGGCCAAGGCAGTGCATTGTCGGCAGGAGCCCATCATGGTGTGGATCAGCAAACCTGTGAAGCAAGAGCCTATGGTGTCGCGCGACAATTTAAACCTTTATTGGTTAACACGGTGGTGGGATTCATTGGCCCTGAATATTTATTTGATGGTAAAGAAATTATTCGTGCCGGTTTAGAAGATCATTTTTGTGGGAAGTTACTGGGCTTGCCCATGGGGTGTGATGTTTGTTACACCAATCATGCGGATGCGGATCAAAACGACATGGATAATTTACTTACCTTGTTAGGGGTAGCAGGTTGTACATTTATTATGGGCATTCCAGGCTCTGATGACATTATGCTGAATTATCAAACCACGTCTTTTCATGATGCACTGTACGCAAGGCGAGTTTTAAATTTACAAGCCGCTCCTGAATTTGATCAGTGGTTAAAAGCCATGAAAATTTTCAAGGATATAAACGGGTTTGTATTGCATGACGGTGTTCCCAACGCCTTTTCTAATTCTCTTGAGAATATTTTACAAGGCTCTCATCATGAATGAATTACTTGAACGAGATAAGCGCAAGAAAGGCGCTAATATTGGTGAAGTGAACGTTGTTGAAAAAATTAAAAAAGATAGCCTAAAAGTCAATGACAATTCACCGGTAACTAAGCAGCCTTGGCAAGCGTTGAAGCAATTTACTGCAGCACGTATAGGTTTAGGTCGGGCGGGTATCAGTGTGCCGACTGAACACTTATTAGCCTTTCAATTAAATCATGCACAAGCGCAGGATGCGGTGCATGAGCCGCTAAATGTATCGGTATTGCTAAACGATATTGAAACGAAATTAAATGCCATAGGACTGCCTAAAGCAAGCTTGGTCATTCGTTCACAGGTTACCGATAGAATGCATTACTTGCAGCGTCCTGATTTGGGGCGACGGTTAGATGATCAATCTGTTGATGAATTAAAAAAACATCAAGCACCGAAAGATAATCCTTATGATCTGGCCATTGTCTTAGTTGATGGCTTGTCATCTTTGGCCATCCAAAAAAATGCCCCCCCATTAATAAAACTCTTGCTTCAGCGATTAGCGCAACAGCCTTTAGTAACGCCGGGAAATGCCATCTGCCATTTAGCGCCTTTAGTGGTGGTGCAACAGGGCCGAGTGGCCGTTGGTGATGAAGTGGCGCAGTGCCTTAATGCAAAGTCAGTATTGGTTATGGTTGGTGAGCGCCCCGGGTTAAGTTCACCTGATAGTTTAGGGATGTATTTAACTTGGGCTCCTAAAGTGGGCTTAACCGATGAATCTCGTAATTGTATTTCTAATATCAGGCCCGCTGGTTTGGAATATACACAGGCGCTCAATAAACTTTGGTATTTGTTGAGTGAAAGCCATCAGCGAAAATTAAGCGGTGTGAATTTAAAAGAAAGCGCGAAAGAGCAGACAGGTATGGATTTACTTAAGTCTAGTAAAACCATAAGAAACTTTTTAATCAGTTAATTCATTAAGGGCAGTGGTTGATTTATCACTGCCCACAAATGGCACATCTTAATAATTTGAAATTTCAACAATGAAGAGCAAGGTGGTTTTATGTCAGAACAAACGCACAATCAGGAATATTTGGCCAAAAGGCAATTAAAAAAAGGCAGCGCCGGTTGGCTGCTGTTAGCTGGCTTGGGAATATCTTATGTGATTTCAGGAGATTTTGCCGGTTGGAACTTCGGCATAGCAGAAGCCGGTTGGGGGGGCTTTGCCGTAGCGTCGTGTTTAATGGCGGTAATGTATTTTGCTCTTGTGTTGTCACTGGCTGAAATGTCAGCGGCTATCCCCGCTGCAGGTGGTGGTTACAGTTTTGCCCGACAGGTTATGGGGCCAGCCGGAGGGTATTTAACTGGCTTAGCCATTTTAATTGAATATGCGTTAGCGCCAGCCGCCATTGTCATTTTTATTGGCTCAGCATTTGAAGAACTCACGGGTTTTAATGGCCCTTGGGTATATGCTGGATTCTATAGCGTTTTTATTGGCATGCATTTAGTGGGCGCGGGGGAGGCTTTAAAAGTCATGATGGTGATTACGGCATTGGCGATTTTTGCCATTCTGGCCACCGCCGTGGCTTTGATTGGTGATTTTGATTCAGCCTTGTTATTTGATATTGCCGCCACCGATGCCGCAGGTGCGTCTACTTTCTTGCCCATGGGTTGGTATGGTGTATGGGCCGCTTTGCCTTTTGCCATGTGGTTATTCTTAGCAGTGGAAGGTGTTCCTCTGGCGGCTGAAGAAGCTGAAAATCCAGAAAAAGATGTGCCCAAAGGCATCATTGCAGCCATGTTGTTTTTGTTAATCAGTGCTGTGTTAGTGGTGGTGTTAGTCGCGGGAACCGCCGGAGCAGCTGCCATGGGACAAAGTGCTGTACCACTTGTAGACGCGTTAAAAGCCACCGGTAGCAATAACCTAGCGGTGGTGGTGAATGTATTAGGCTTAGCAGGTTTAGTGGCCTCATTTTTCTCTATTATATTTGGTTACAGCCGTTTGGTGTTTGCTTTGTCTCGTGCAGGGTACTTGCCTAAATTTTTATCCTTGACCAGTAAACGTAAAGCACCCACGTGGGCATTGATTATTCCTGGGGTGTTGGGTTTTATGGCATCTTTAAGTGGCGAAGGAGACTTAATGCTGGCCATGGCGGTAGTGGGTGCCACGATCTCTTATGCGCTAATGTCAGCGAGCCATATTTTATTACGAGTCAAGCAACCTGACTTGCCTCGTCCTTATAAAACCCCAGGAGGTGTATTCACTTCTGGATTAGCATTGGTCTTGTCTTTAGTGGCCCTGACAGGTGTGTATGCTTTTGACCCGCGCGCATTTAATTACACCATGGTTTTATATGTATTGGGTGCCCTGTATTATTTCTTTTATAGTAAAAATCAGTTGGTGGCTAAAACGGCGGCAGAGGAATTTGATTTGTTGGCCGCGGCTGAACTGGACTTAGAAGAAGACAGTGCCCAGAGTGACTCTAAAACTAAAGCCGCTTAATAGCGTTTAGTTGAAATGGTGTGGCGGTTAAATGGTCGTTACGCTTTAAAAATTCATCTATTAAAAAGCCAGCTAATCGCTGGTTTTTTAATAAATGATCCCAAATTTTATAAAGGGCCTAATAAGGGGTTAGGATTGTTTTACTAATAGGCTGATGCTCATGGCGATACAAACGGCGACGGTCATATAACGTACAAATTCATTCCCTTTTTTAACCACCATGGCAGCGCCTAAGCGTGATCCAATAATTTGCCCAAACGCCATGGCTAAACCCACTGCCCATAAAATTTGACCTGATACAATAAACACCACTAGTGAAAATATATTGGTGGTGAAATTTAACAGCTTCGCGTGAGCGGTGGCTTGAACCATGCCCATACCACGCATTTTTGAATAACCCAGCGTAAAAAAAGTGCCCGTACCGGGACCAAAAAAACCATCATAAAAGCCCACGCCCGTAGCGACACTTGCGTTAAATTGTTTTTCATTCATCTTAGCTTTTTCTTGGGGTTGGCCAAAGTTTTTAGAAAATACCATGTAGATGGCTATGGCGATAAGTCCGTAGGGCATGATCAATATGAGAATTTTACTGTCGAACATTTGAATGGCTATGGCTCCTAGAATAGCCCCAATGGAAGTGGCTAATATTGCCCATTTCTGTTGTTTGGGTGATACCAAATCTGCTTTAATAAAAAAGCGTGTGGCGGTAAAGCTGCCAAAGCAGGCCTGTAATTTATTGGTGGCAATGGCTTGCACAGGCGGTACGCCAGCAAATAGCAAGGCTGGAATCGTGAGCAGCCCACCGCCCCCAGCTATGGTGTCGATGAAGCCTGCAATTAGGGCCACAACAGCCAGTATCGAAAGAATTTCTAAACTTATTTCCATTGAATTATTTTGTCTTATAGGGGTTTAAAAAGTGCATTAATACCAGTTTTAACTGGCCTTAATGGGGTTACTTAAGTGCTTTAAAAGATTCGATTATGTTAGCGGGAACGGGGCAACTTTTAGATTGTTGATAGTCGTAGTAAACAATAAGGCCTTCTCCCTTCGCGGCAATGCAGTCTTGAGATTCACTGAAGACTGCGTATTGCATAGTAAAGCGTTTTTCACCTGTGACTAATTTGTCTAAATCGGCAATGCGAGTGGCGATGCTGATGTTATCTGGAAAGGTAAGCGGCGCTCTAAATTGACATTGTGTGCTGGCCAAAATAGGGCCCACTTGAGTAGCCAATTTGTGAGTGTTTACGCCACTTTTCTCAAAAAATGCCATGCGTATATTTTCAAAATAACGAAAATACACAGTGTTATTGATATGACCAAAAGCATCCATGTCACCCCAGATCACATCTTGGTGAATGGATAATGGGAAGTCTTTTAAAAAAGCCGCTTTGTTTTCGGTCATGATGGTTCCATTACCTCGGAATTGCAGAGAGTCTAGTGAGAATAGAGGATTAAAAGGGGCGGTATTGTAAGGGGCTTATGCATGGCTGGCTAGGGATGACGGTATAGTTGGTGACGATTTATGAGCATGCCTTTTATGGCACCTTGTCAGAAAGGCCATAAGTTTGTAGAAGTTGTGTGAGTTGGCCATTGCCTTTAATTTTTTGGAGCATTTTATTGACCTGATTAATCGAAAGAGGGCTCGTTTTCCTTATTAATATGGTGTGATGATAGGTTTGATCTCGAATGGTGGAAGTGAGTATTTTTGACTTTAAAGTAGGATCTTGTTTAAAACGGCTATACAAATAGGATTCGGTGACGATGCCAATCTGAGATTTCTTGGCAAGGATCTGATTAATGAGGGTACTGGGGTGGTTCACAAGGTCAATATTGTAATGGGCTTTTAACCAAGATTCATCCGCATTGAAATCAGCAAACCCGTAGTGATAGCCTAATATGCCCAATAAGGTTTTTTTCTCTAGAGCTTGAAAAAAGCTTTGATCTTTTAATAAACTCTTAGCGGTAATGTACACTTCGCCCCCATGTAAAAAAACATCACTGGCGACCACTGCTTTTTCTTGCCAACCCCATTTTTTGCTTTCAAAAAATAACGCATCAAATAAATGGCGATCAAAATCCATGTAGCGCCGCTTAGGGCTGGTGTGAACCAAGGTGAAATGAAAATCAGATTGTTGTTGATTAAGTAAGTGGATTAAGTCTGGGGTTAACCCTAGGGGCTTATTTTGTTTGGTTTTAATAAAAGGTGCAAAGAGATAGGCTCCCACCTTAATTTCTATCGGGGGGGCACCATAAGCCCCCTGTAGGGGCCACGAAAATAAGGCTAATATTAACAGTAAACGCAGCTTCATCTATTAAATCTAGTCTTGTACTCAGCGAAGCGCTAGTTGAGTGAGCGTCTAAATTAAATGGTTCCTTTACGGCTCGGTTTTAGGTTCCAAATGCCCGCAATAATAATGAGCGAACTGCCAATAATTGTACTGACCAGCAAGTGTTCTCCCCAAAAGATAAACCCCAATATCGCCCCATACAACACAGAGCTGTACACGTAGGGTCCAATTTGCCCTGGTTTGGCTATTCTATAGGCGCGCGTAAGGGCTAGCTGCCCTAACGTACCCGCTACTCCCATTAAAGCAATCCAGGGCCAATGATGGGCTTGGGGGACCTGCCAAGACCAAAGAAGCGGGATGGCCGACAGTAAGCTGCTAATTACCCCAAAATAAAACACAATGCGCACACTGGTCTCGGTACTGCCCATTTTACGTATGGTCACCTTAGCGGTACTGGCCAGAAGCGCCGCTCCAATGCCTATGAGTGCCACAGGGGTGAAGGCATCCGTGCCGGGACGTAAAATAAACACCACCCCTAAAAAACCAATGAAGATAGACCAGCGAGTTTTACTTCTAATGGACTCCCCAAGCCAAAGGGCAGCCACTATTGGCATGAATAAAGGGGTGGTCAGTTTCACTAGGAAGGCTTCAGCCAGCGGCATATTGGCAATCACATAGAAAAACCCATACATGGCCGCTAACCCAACGCTGGCTCGAATTAGGTGAAGGTGAAGCTTTTGAGTTTTAAGGCTGCCGGCCCCTACATGCAAAATAATGGGGGCTAGCATGATCAGACCAAATAGATTTCGATAAAAAACCACCACCTCGGTGGGTAATTCTACACTAAGGTGTTTAATGATGGCCCCCATAATGGATAACAGGGCTTCGCCAAGCAGGATAAGTAAGGCGCCTTGAACGACTTTGTTGGGCATATAAGAAGAATCAACAAGCTGGTAGGAGAAAAGGGCCCATTATACATAAAGACATGAATCTTGATGTAAGTCAGTTGCTGCATCTTGAAAACTCAACGAATGGCACCATCAATATTAACAACAGCTAGTTGACATATTTACGAGGTTCGCACTTATGCGCATGGAAAAATTTACCAGTAGTCTGCAGCAAGGTTTATCTGATGCCCAATCACTGGCCATGGGAGAAGACCATAACCAAATCGATACTCTACACCTGTTGTTGGCTTTAGTAGATCAAACACCTGGGGGAATCCGGCCTCTTTTACAGGGCTTGGGTGTTGCCGTAAACGCCTTAAAGGGGCAGCTTAAAGAGAAGCTTAAATCCTTGCCGACCGTGAGTAACCCAGATGGGAATTTAAGTGTTAGTAATGAGCTGGGTAGAATTTTAAATTTAACCGATCGTTTGTCGCAAAAACGTGGTGATAAATATATCTCAAGTGAACTGGTGTTACTGGCTGCATTAGAAGACAAAGGCGAGGCAGGAAAACTGTTAAAAGGTTTTTCACTGAATAAAGAAAATGTTGAACGGGCCATTGATACGGTACGCGATGGTGAAAAAGTAGATGATCCCAATGCCGAAGATAACCGACAAGCATTGGATAAATACACGGTTGATTTAACGGCGCGTGCTCAAGATGGAAAGTTAGACCCTGTGATTGGTCGTGATGAAGAGATTCGTCGCACCATTCAAGTGTTACAGCGCCGAACAAAAAATAACCCCATTTTAATTGGTGCCCCAGGTGTGGGTAAAACCGCCATTATTGAGGGGCTAGCGCAGCGAATCGTTAACGGTGAAGTGCCTGAAGGGTTAAGAGATAAGCAAATTTTATCCTTGGATATGGGGTTGTTGCTGGCGGGTGCTAAATTCAGAGGGGACTTTGAAGAGCGCTTGAAAAATGTATTGAAGGAGGTGGGCAAACAGGAAGGCAATATTATTCTGTTTATTGATGAAATACACACCATGGTGGGCGCTGGTAAGTCGGATGGGGCCATGGACGCGGGTAATATGTTGAAGCCCGCCTTGTCTCGCGGAGAATTGCATTGTGTAGGGGCTACCACATTAGATGAGTATCGCGAATACATTGAAAAAGATGCGGCTCTGGAGCGTCGCTTTCAAAGAGTGCTGGTAGAGGAGCCTGATGAAGACGACACCATTGCTATTTTACGCGGTTTAAAAGAGCGTTATGAGGTGCATCATGGGGTGCAAATTTTAGATGTGGCCATTGTTGCCGCCGCCAAATTATCAAACCGCTATATTACCGATCGCCAGTTGCCCGATAAAGCCATTGATTTAATTGATGAAGCGGCCTCCATTATTCGTATGGAAATAGACAGTAAGCCTCAAGAGATGGATCGTTTAGAGCGCCGATTAATTCAACTTAAAATAGAGCGCGAAGCGTTAAATAAAGAAAAAGATGAAAGCTCCATTAAACGGCTTTTTGAAATAAATGAAGAAATTAATAAATTAGGCCATGAATACGTTGCCTTAGAAACCGTTTGGAAAAGCGAAAAGCAATTACTAGAAGGGGGGGCTCAAGCGAAAGAAAAATTAGAAGAAGCAAAAGTGGAAATGGAGCAAGCAAGACGCGCAGGAGATTTACAGCGCATGTCTGAATTGCAGTACGGCACCATTCCTGAATTAGAGAAAAAGATTTCTCAGGCAGAGCATGCTGAGCAAGATGCCAATGATTTTAAGTTACTAAGAAATCGCGTCACCGAAGATGAAATTGCCGAGGTGGTGTCTAAGTGGACAGGTGTGCCCGTGGCAAAAATGCTGGAAGGAGAGCGTGAAAAACTGTTGCGAATGGAAGATGAGCTTCATAAACAAGTGGTAGGTCAAGATGACGCCATTGTGGCCGTGAGTAACGCTGTTCGTCGTTCTCGTGCAGGTCTTTCAGATCCCAAGCGCCCTAACGGCAGTTTTCTATTTTTAGGGCCAACAGGGGTGGGGAAGACCGAACTGTGTAAAGCCCTTGCCAATTTTATGTTTGACTCTAACGATGCCATGGTTCGCGTGGATATGTCAGAGTTTATGGAAAAGCACAGTGTCGCCAGGTTAATTGGTGCGCCTCCTGGTTATGTGGGATATGAGGAAGGCGGTTACTTAACCGAGCATGTTCGACGCAAGCCTTATAGTGTTATCTTGCTAGATGAAGTGGAAAAAGCGCACCCAGATGTATTTAATATTCTTTTACAAGTGTTGGATGATGGCCAGCTTACCGATGGTCAAGGCCGAACGGTAGACTTTAAAAATACAGTGTTGGTGATGACCTCTAATTTAGGCAGTGACGTGATCCAAACCATGGCGCAAGCTCAAAGTGAGAATAGCGAGCAAAGTGAAGAGCAATATGAATCCATGAAAGACGCCGTTATGGAAGTGGTTGGTGCGCATTTTCGCCCTGAATTTATTAATCGCATCGACGAGTCAGTGGTCTTCCATCCTCTTCAAAAATCGCAAATTAGAGGCATTGCTGAAATTCAGTTGGATCAATTACGCAAGCGTCTATTAGAAAAAGAGTTAACTTTGGAGCTAAGTGAAGAAGCCATTAATAAGCTAGTGGAAGTGGGGTACGACCCCGTTTATGGAGCGAGGCCTCTTAAGCGCAGCATTCAACGTTATATTGAAAACAGTTTGGCGCAAGACATTTTATCTGGACGTTTTCAAAATGGTGACCATATTGTGGCGCAAGTATCGGGTGATGAATTGGTCTTTGATGTGGTAAAGGCGGCACTGGCGTCTTAATTATTTCTTAAAGAGCGCTAATTTAGCCGAGTAGGCGACAGGCCCGGTTGCGAAAGCTCATTCATTGTGAAATTTGAATGGGCTTTTTTATGCAGTGGAATGTTTAGCCTACTTTCCTAAGTCTAGGCAGTGCCATGCGTAAATCCGCCAAAATACGGCTCCAGCCTATTCTGGTTTGCCAGCTCTTACCGTTGGTAAGTGCGTTGTAGCAATCAATTCTGTCACAACTGTATAACTCAACTCGATGAGTAATGGCTTCACCTGAATCATAATCGGTTATTTCAATGATTCTGCGCAAACTGGGCAATGACTCCTGAGCATCATCACTATATTGCCCTTCAAGCATTTTTTGCTTTTCTATCATGGCTTTTTTCTCTAATTGTTTAGCAATTTGCGCCTGATAGGTTTTGCTGCGACGATACATAGCGTGTGTCCTTGACCTTGGGCTCTAAAAGAATAGATTGAATGGATAAATTTCCATGCTTACCTTTTAAGGTAGGAGAAGTCTGTAAGCTCGGCCAATGCCTCTTAAGAGCGTTTAGGAATATAAAGGTCTGTTGAAATAGATTTTGAATGACTTTTTGCCTTAAACGGGTACTGTAAATTAAGAGAGAGCGATGAAAGTACTGGGTTATTTGGTGTTGGCAGTGGTTTTATTAACCTTCATGGTGGCACCCAGCTACCTATTGATTAATTATTACAATACACATGTAAATAATGACTATAAATTACCGCTGATTAAAACCATTGCGGTGAGTTTTACCTTGGCCTTAATGGTGAGCGGATTAATGGGGGTTGACTTTGAAGGGGCTGCTTTTAGTTGGTTGGTGACGGTATTGATACTTCATAGTGTGGTGCTAATACTTGGGGTGGGAGTTTTTACTCTGGTCAAGTATCTTGGTAAGGGTGTATAAAATTAATGAATTGTATTTGGTTTAACTACACTATTTGGAGTAGCGCCTATTAAAATTAATACGGGCTTTAAATCTATGCTCAGAATGAAAAAATTAACCTTTGTTTTTATTTTGAAAGTACAAGTTGCGCTATTGGGTTTAAATGGCTATTGCCAAGCCCTTGAGATTCGTCATATTAAACCCGCCAGTCAAATCGATCAGCGTAACCAATATTATCTTGGGCTTTTATCCATGGCACTTGAAAAAACACGGGCACTAGAGGGCGAGTTTCAGCTAATTGAAAGTAATGTGGTTATGCCTCAGGGGCGAGCCTTAAAAGAGCTAGAAAAAAGCTCTACCTTAGATATTGTG
>OJDR01000137.1_pt1 | contig 26033 bp, 27 predicted proteins | sample 1593081 | NCBI WGS metagenome assembly OJDR01 (sample SAMN05416873, study PRJEB24817) | seawater metagenome | isolation source: Sea water | place: Canada:Atlantic | collected 2013-11
GTATAAATCAAAGAGCTTTTGCCCTTTTTTAACTTTGTCTCCCACACTGTCTACATATAGCTTTTCTAACCAACCATTTACCCTCACATGATAATGCTGAATGCTTGATTCGTCGTATTGCAAAAAACCAGCGCTTTGAATGTTACGATGCATATCTTTTTTGTGAACGCTGGCAATTTTCACCCCTAAGCTGTTTTCGATATTGGGTGAAATACTCACCGTGCCGGGCTTGGCGTTATTATTTTCTTTATACACAGGCACTAAATCCATTCCCATAGGTGACAAGCCAGGCTCATCACGACGGTAATTGGCATCCATGGGCGCCACCCAATATAAAGGCTTATCTTCACTGGGTGGGACACTAGAATCTTGTGGTTTCGAAATAAGGGCAAAAGTCACCACTATTCCTAAAGCAAATGCCATTAAAGGCACAGCAATTTTGTTGATGCTCATTTTAAGTACTCAATACAAATGATAAGGCGATAAATAGAAACACGTTTAAAAACAGGCAACGCTTCTAATTACTGTAGACGAAACTTGGGTGTATTAAGCAAAAATGGGGGGGCGATAAAGACTAGCTGGGATGCCGCTGAGGGCATGACGTGTGGATTCAATTATTAAAGAGTCTGCACAGTAGCGAGTACTGCCTAGGCTAAAAAACGTGCTTAGTAAGCCCGTGCATCCCCAGCAGCAACTGCAATCTTGCTCGGCACAACAATCTACTACCTCGAGACTTTTATCATCAGAGTGACATGGCATGACGGCATCAGCACCTTGGGTTTCCATGACCATAACAGCGCTATTACTCGGAGATACAGGGGCAGCATGAGACAGTCCTAAACTCTGGACTGTTAGCATAACCATTAATATCAATATCCAAGTGGACTTCACGAGCAATACCTGTGTTGTAGGCCTTAAGTGTAACGGAATATATTGTTGTTATTCAATGACCATTAGTTTTCAAGCTAGTTCATTGTTTCCTCGAGCTATTAAAAAGATAAACCAAGCGTTAGTGTTTGGAGAGGCCCATAAAATGACTGCATATGTTGCAAGCGGACTTGGTATAGATTATCACCGTAAGTTCCTAATTCTAAGATTAAGCCTAAAGCCACATGGTTTACAGCACGCTCGCGTGAAGACTCCTCGACATTAAAGGCACGAATGCCACTAGGCTGATCAGCGCTACCACCCATGCCGATAATGATACGTTCTTCAGTGGTTCGTTCTAGAAAACGGCTAACCCCCACATTCCATACACAGGGGAAATCAATAAGCGAAGACCTGTAGCCCATTTGCAATGCTAGTGCGTAAAAATCAGTTGATAGACCACCTGTATAGCCAGTACTACCATCTTCGAAAAAATAAGTGGTTCTGCCTTCTAGTTCGGCCTCCCCTAAATACCAAAGCGATGCCTCAACTTGCCAAGTAGCGGAAAAATCATATTGACTAAAAATACCAACAGCCGCTTCTAATGGACCATTTTCATTATATTCTTCCTCTCCGAATGGAAGGTCTGCTGACTTCACATCAGCATGTCCAGGTTGCAAGTCTAAAAAACTGTAATTCGACGCACCAAAATCTAGCCCTAAATGCCATTGGGCTAAGCTACTACAAGAAAATAAGGTGATGATAATAAAAAGGAAAGCAGGCTTCATGGTAAATCCATTTACAAATAGCAGTAATAATTTTTAGCCGCAAGTTACCTCCGATAACAGACTAATTCAAGGCCTTTTAGTCACGCTAGGCTAAGGGACTAGAGCTTTAAAGACTCTATTTGAGCCTTAATAGTGCCTAGATCAATGGCTTGATAATCAATAAACTCAAGACGCGAAGGCTCATCAGATGATGCCACTTGCTTGAAAGTCACCTCCCTTGACGCTGCATTTATTAATAACGCCCCTTGCTGATTATGGATCAAGCCCTTTACCCGCAAGATATCGAGTGATTGTAAGTATATTTCCAAGGCCTGTTCATTCCAAACATCACCTTTATTTAACATAAGCGTTTGTGTGAAAAAGGGCTGATTTAAAGATGCCTTTTTCATAATACGAAACTGGGTTTCTCTCTCTTTATCTATCTTTAGGCAAGATAATGGCAAGTGGCCATTTTCAACAATGTAACCACTGCGCTTATGCTCTACTAGTAAGTCAGAAAAAGCTTGTTTGTCCTCGTCGCCGGCTAAATCCATTTTATTGGCAACAAAAACATCCGCCACTGCCAACTGTCTTGTGTATATGTCATGACTTCGATGGCGCGGATTATTTAAGTGCCGTGGATCTATTAGAGTGATGACGGGCTGCACATCCAATACTTTTTGATATTGACCTTGTTTCAACAGCGTCACAATTTCATCGGGATGCCCCAAACCACTGGGTTCGATATAAATTCTATCTGGTCGATCAAAACGAATTAACTGATTAAGCATGATTTGAAAAGGCATTTGTGTCACACAACACAAACACCCCCCTGGCACCTGTTTAATGACCACTTCGCTAGCCAACAGTAATAAAGCGTCTAAACCGGTTTTACCAAACTCATTAAGCAGCACTGCCCATTTTTCGTCTTTAGGCTTTTGGCTGATGAGGTATTCAAGGGTAGTGGTTTTTCCTACGCCTAAAAAGCCAGTGATTACATGGGTCAAGATCATGTACATACCCTGAATGATCGAACATTACTAAAAAAATTAAGCTTAAAACTGCGGCTCTTGTCACATCACTATTAAGCTCCTCATTCTGTGCACAATCGCTAAGGGCTGTTAAGAAAAGCAAAGTAATATCAAAGCCCTAACCCTGCCATAAATGAATCGATAAGCTCAGTTAAGAGGCTTTAAAAAGGCCATTAAAAGCGGTCAGATCAGCATAAGCGGTATAAAAAACACGATACACGGTTAATTGAAAAGTTACGAATAAAAAGGCTAAAAAAGTTTAACTTTCGTGTAGACCAAAAAGCCACTGGGACGTTTTAAATAGATACCGGATAAATGCTTAGTTTTACACCAAGTTAGAAATATCACCGAGATTGAACAACATTGAAATATGCAAGGAGCAGACTTTTAAAAGGATTATTTTAATTTCAATTTAGATCACACAAGGAAATTAAAAATAATGAAATACCTAACAGTCCTAGTTTGCTTACTCTTTTTTAAAAACTGCTATGCAGTGAAAACACTCGATATTGCATTAGAAGCCACCAGCATAAAAGTAGAGTACATCGCCTCCAGTAATCGTGGACTCATCTATCCAAAGAACTGCGAGCAATGCAGTCAAGCTTATTATGAGTTTTCACAAACGCCTATCATTATTAAGGCCGGCAAAGAAATTTCATTCGCTAGCTTTTTGAAAGATTATTGGAATGCAAAGTTCCCCACTTTATTGGTGGACAAAAAAAATAACACTATTCTTAAAGTCGTTTATTAAAGAGTACCTTTCATGAAGAAATTGACCTTACTGTTAGCCTGCTTTTTTTGCGGTGCCTATACCTTTGCAGACGACACTGAAATATATGGCGCCAGTGCCATTGATGAAGAAAATACCGTTAATGCCAACGTGTTATTTATTATGGATACCTCCGGCAGCATGTCAGGTGACGTGGATATTACTCTGATTCCCTATGATGAAAACACCACTTATTCGGGTAGCTATATTACTACCGACATTTACAATGATAGCGATGACAACTCTAACGATGGACACAATGCCACTGCATTGCAAAGCTCTGATTCAAGCGGCTGTACTGATACCATAAGTACTTTGGCATCGGTGGGAAAAATTCTTGGTAACTACCAGCAACAACGAGGCAGAAGTTGGCGCAGTAGCCTTGTGGATGGCAGCGACTCCAACATTCGCTGTGACCAAGGAGGCAATGGCACCTGGCTTTATTCGGGTAATTACATGAATTGGTATCATGACAGTTCGAACAATACCACCAGCACTCGCATGGAAGTGGTGGTGGACGTGGTAACCGAACTTACCGAATCCCTTAGCAATATTAATTTAGGATTAATGCGCTTTGACCAAAACTCTGATGGCGGCATGATTGACATTCCTATTAGCGATATTACGACCTCAGGCGCTCAAATTCGTACAGCACTCGATAGTTATTACCCTCAAGGTGGCACTCCCTTAGAAGAGACCATGTATGAAGCTGCACGTTATTATCGTGGTGAAAGTTGGGTCTTTGGCGATAACGCCCAACCGAATGCCAGTGTCAGTGATTCACGAGTGGGCGGCGGTAGCACCTATAAAAGTCCCATAGAAGCAGATTGCCAAAAACATCACATTATTTTACTCACCGATGGCGAACCGACTAATGACTCTTCCGCTAACGATGATATTCACGATTTAATTAGCGGGCTAACACTGGACCCTGATTTAGATTTAGAGTCTGACTGCTCAGGAAATGGTGACTGTTTAGACGAGCTAGCTTACTGGATGAAAAACACAGACCACTCAGAAAGCTTTAGCGACGATCAAGAAATTACCACTTACACCATTGGTGGCTTTGACCTAGCAGACGGTGTTGAACTTTTAAAACGGACGGCCAATGGCGGTGGCGGCAGCTATTATGAAGCCAATGACACCACGGGATTAACCGACGCACTGGATGCTATCTTTTTAGATATATTAGCCACCGACTCCACTTTCACCGCACCGGCCGTTTCGGTTAACGCCTTTAACGCGTCAGAGCACAGCGATGAATTATTTTACGCACTCTTCAGCCCTGCCGATAATGTGAAATGGGAAGGCAATTTAAAGAAGTACATCCTCAATTCCGATGGCACAATTGTCGGGGCTAACACCAGCACATCGGCCATTGACGAAAGCACCGGATTTTTTTCCGACGACACATACGATTTATGGAATGATACTGGCTACCCTGGTGGTATTGCAGATGGTAAAGATGTAGAACTGGGCGGCATGGTGAAATTACTTGAGCCAGCTAACCGAAATATTTTCACTGAAAACTCCAGCAACACCCTACTATCTTTTTCCTCATCCACAGCCACATCTCAAACTACTTTTGATATGGAAAGTTATACTGAAGATGAATATATCAGTGTACGAGATTGGGCTATTGGCTACGATGTAGACGATTTAGACGGTGATTCCAGCACCACAGATAGCCGTTACTCCATGGGAGATCCATTACACAGCGAACCCACTATTATTACCTATGGCGGCACAGATGATGAAACCGATGCTACGGTTTTCTTTGGTACTAATGAAGGCTTTATTCATGCAGTAGATACCGACACAGGGGAAGAAGAGTTTGCTTTTATTCCCCAAGCTTTGCATTCCAATTTAAACACCTATTATGAAAATACTTCTGCGGCTGCCGATAAGCCTTATGGTATGGACGGGTTGATCAGCACATGGATTTACGATGTAAATAATAATAATGTGATTCTAGATTCATCAGGAAGCCTAGAGAGCAGTGAACATGCCTATTTATATTCAGGTATGCGCCGTGGTGGTAATAATTACTACGCATTAGAAGTCACAAATCGCACAAGCCCTAGTATGTTATTTAAAATTGAGGGCGGGGTTACCACTGGCTTTGATAAACTTGGCCAAACCTGGTCACGTATGACCATTGCCAAAGTTAAGTTTCCTAATGGCAATAGTGACGGCAGTCGCTTCGTCTTATTCTTTACAGGGGGTTATGACACCAATCAAGATAGTAATTCTACTAACGAGGCCGACTCGGTCGGCAACGCCATTTACATGGTGGATGCTAGCAGCGGCGAGTTACTATGGAGCGCTAGTAATTCAAATGCCAACTTAAATATTTCTACCATGGTTAATAGTATACCCGCTAGCTTGTCTGTTATAGATATCACGGGAGACGGCTTAGTAGACTATTTATTTGCCGCCGATACCGGTGGGCGAGTATTTCGAATTGATGTTAATTCTAATCCGGCGGGTGCTAGTGATTTCGCAACCGGTGGAGAAATCGCTTCGTTAGCAGGCAGTGATTCCGATAACAACCGTCGCTTTTATAACAAGCCCAATGTCGCTTTAGTAAAGGACAAGCAATATGGCGACTACCTTACTATTTCGATTGGTTCAGGCTATCGTGCCCACCCCATTCAAACCACTAATGTTGAAAACCGTTTTTACATGATTAAGGATTTTTACCCTTATAGCGCGCCAATAAGCTATATATCTAAAAGTGAAGCGGCCACCACAAAAATCACTTTGGGTGATGGTGAAAGTGCTGACTCCACATTACTGTACAACGCCACTTCTCTCATGACAGGTGGAACCGACGCTCTCACCAGCGATTTGCAATCCATTATGACAAATGGCGGTGGCTGGTACATCACCTTTGATACAGAAGGGGAAAAAGTATTGGCAGAATCCACTACATTTTCTGGGGCCATTATCTTTACCACATTTGCGCCAAGTGGCAGTACGGTGAGCACCTGTGGCGCTGATACCGGTATATCCAAAATTTATGCGTTGAGTCAAAAGTGGGCCATGGCTAGTATTGATTTAGATGGCGACGGTGATACAGATGAAGACGATGCTTCAGTCACCCTGACACACTCTGGCATTGCCCCTAAACCTGTGGTTATTTATCGCCCTGATGGCGGAAAAACCATTGCCATTGGTACTGAAACTATTGACGATAATCGATTTGAGGAAGAAGAATCATCAGATGACTGCGAGGCAGAAGGAACCTGTGCAGAGGAAGTTTCGCAGTGCGAAACATCAAACTGTTATGTCATACCAGTATACTGGCGACAAAATCAAAACGAGTAGTTAGTGCCGATACTTTCTTAATTAGTAATGCGTGACATGTAATCTTTTACGTGTCACCAAGGGCTCAACCCATAAGGATGTAGTATTTTTTGCAATTTTCCATTTCTGCGAATTTCAGGCATCGCTTTATCAATCAGCTCAATATATTTTGGGCTGTTAATATTGTTAGGGCTGCAACCGATATACAATAATGACCGCTCTCCAACAGATCCTGCAAATGCAATTTTGTCAGATAAGTTTAATCGTTTTAATTGCGCATCCATCACAGGAATTGTTTCGATAATACCGTTAAGTCGCCCTGATAATAGTTTTCGAATATTTTGCTTTAGGGGCTGATCAGCAGAGACAAATTCAAAAGCGTCTCCTGAGTGTGTTTTAAAATATTGATCCAAAACGTCTCCATAAAAATACCCCAATATTACGCCTGTTTTACGAGAAATTAACGACGATAGCTGTCCATCATAGCGCCATTGCTCTTTTGCAAAAACATAAATAGCTGCTTGATCAATACCCCAATGGTGTTCTGGGTATAAAAAATCAGGGGCTTCATTTTTTATGGCCCCCACCACGCAATCACTATTACCGGCTCGAGTTTCTGCAACCGCCCGCTTCCAAGGCATAATTTGGTAATGTATTCGGTGGCCATGGGGCTTGAATATGTCTTTGGCTAAATCAATCATATAGCCGGGTGTTTCAGATAATGGATCTCCGTTCATGGGAAACCATTCATCAGCACGAATACGAATGGTATCGGCTTGAATACTAGCACTTATGATTATTAACAAGAAAAACCGCAGTAACATGAACCTGAATCGCATCTTTTATATTGATCAATTATTTTATATAAACATATAAATTCCATTAGCCTCAATAGAAGTCTGAAAAATTGGTAATAATATTTAAATCATCCCCTCATCTAAAGCAACAGCCATCCCTTGCGCAAGATCCTGGCAGTCTTGCAAAAATTCATCCTGCCACGGCCCTTTGCATAACAATATTTCCTGCACCCAACGCCAACGCAAGCCAGTTAAAATAGTCTTTAATGCACGACAGGTACCTGTACCATCGTGACCCGCTCGAACAATTGCTGCCACTGGTAATCCCTGTTTAACTTCAAGACACGGATAATAAATACGGTCAAAGAAATCTTTTAACGCACCACTCATATACGCTAGATTTTCCGTGGTTCCTAGAATAATCGCGTCACAATTAAGCACATCTTCATAGGTAGCCTCTAATGGGGCTTTAACCACGCACTGCACACTCTGTAGGCTTTCCTTCTCTATGGCTTCAACCATGACATTGAGCATTTTTTGAGTATTTTCCGAGGGAGCATGAAAAACCAATAATAAACGCTTCACATTAATATCCTATGGTGGTTAAGCATTATCATCGTGACTGGCGTAATCATTAATGCCTTTTGTTTGTTTAAGGTTACAATGACTTACCCAATTTAGCGAAAACTTTAAAGAGTCCCACCTCATGAGTGACGTAATACACCTTAATGAAGAACAGCGCTTTATCGTTGAGTTAAGTGGCGACCCAGCCGTTTTAGAATATAAAATGCTTAGCCACAACCACATTGATTTCACCCACACTTTTGTCCCATTTCGGGCCAGAGGCAAAGGATACGCAGAAGCATTAGTTGAGGCAGGGGTTAGCTGGGCCAAACAGCAGGGCTATGATATTCAAGCCAGCTGTTGGTATGTGGATAAGTTTTTAAAAGATGCTTAAAAAAAGTGAAGAACTGCTAGGGCCTTGGTTTGTATACATGGTGCAATGCCAAGACAATAGCCTATATACAGGGGTTTGTGTCGACACAGAAAGGCGTGTGCAAGAGCATAATTTCTGTGACAAAAAAGCCGCTCGATACACCCGAGCTAGACGGCCTGTTATATTGCGCTATCAAGAAAATTGCAAGAATCGCAGTGAAGCCTGTAAACGCGAAGCGGCCATTAAAAAACTCAGCCGCCAGCAAAAACTTGCCTTATTTACCTCAACACCAAGATAATTCACTGGCATGATCATTTAGCCATTGTTGGTGCTCTTTATAATTGGGGCACAAACCAGCCACTAAACTCCAGAAGGCACGGCTATGGTTGGCCTGAATTAAATGGCTTACCTCATGAGAAATAAGGTAATCAATCACAGTTATAGGTGCCCCCATAATAAGCCAATTGTATTGAATTCGGCCCCTTGAAGTACAGTGGCCCCATTTGCTTTTTGTGCGGCGAAACACCACCTCATGTAAGCGCTCTATCACTTTTAGCTGTCGGGCTTTTTCACTGGTTTGGGTCACCATAAACTGCTTGGCTTGATGCTTAAAAAATTTTTGTAGAAGAAGGGTTAATTCACTTTTGGCAGGGGAAACAGGGCCGTTGTAAATAATGACGCCTTTTTCCAAATGCATTGAAACGCGCTTTGCATACTTAAACTCAAGTAAGTGCCATTCACCTAAAAACAACACTTTCTCACCAATTTCAATGTTAGGAACTCGACTTTGACGACCTTGCTGTTGCAGAAGCTTTTGTTCTATCCAAAGCTGTTTGGCCACAACAAATTCTTCCACCCAACCATCACTCACCCCATAAGGAATGCGTACTTGCACCCCCTGACTGCCCACATGAATCGCCGCGCTTTTACGTTGGCTACGAACGATGCTGTAATCAAATGATAGGCTTTGTAAATTTAATACATTAGCCTGTATAAATTGCGACATTACGCCTTGACGCTCTTATTGCGCATGGGTTCTAGTATCCCTTCTAGGCCGTTTATTTTTATTTCTAGACATAACCCTAATAACATTCCTAAACGCCCTTCAGGTAGGCCTTTACCTTGAAACCACAATAAATAATCTTCAGGCAAATCAATTAAGACTTTCCCCTGATATTTTCCAAAGGGCATGGCCATGTTGGCAAGCGCTAACAAGTCGTCCTGATTGAACATGATCGATACTCTAAAAATATTTTGCCAAGAAGTTTATCACAGCCATAAAAGGAATTAAGTCGTAAACAGTTGCCAGAATACGTTTCCCAACCTAACATTAGGTAAAACTAATATTAAGGATATCTACATGGCCATTTGCAAAGATGAACTATTGGCACACGCCAAGCGCCAACTCACCATTATTGATGCAAACCAAACAAAAGACTTATTTGAGCAAGGAGCGATCTTATTAGATGTAAGAGAAGCAACTGAATTTAGCCAAGGGCATCTGCCTCATGCCAAGCATGTCTCCAGAGGACTACTGGAGTTTATGGTGGGTAATCACCCAGCCCTAAAAAATAACGAAGCGAGTTTAGTGGTTTATTGTAAAAATGGTGGACGTTCCGCCCTAGCAGCTGAACTATTGCAACGTATGGGGTTTACCAGCATATACATGCTTGAAGGGGGCTTTGATGGTTGGTGTGACAACGGCCACGAAACACAGCAGCCTTAGGTCGGGTATGCCAGTAGCTCTGAAATAAGAATCTATGACCTTAAATAACATTAATAGACATTTATTTTATAATTCAGCCAACTTACAATTCGTAAAATGAAAATACCCACAGCTTCGTTTACCCAAATGTTTGGACTCATGGGCGTCCACGCTAGTGAAAATCGTCAAGCCCGATTAGCTGGACGCCTGCTAGATGGCCCCATGCTGCTGTTGGCAGGCTGGATTATAATCGATTGGTATTTACAAAATATTAACCAGCAATTTGGCCACTCCCTAATTAGTGACTGGATCGTATGGATATTTTTTGCAATTGAAACCCTGACGCTTCTTTACCTAGTGGATGACAAAAAGCGTTATCTAAGCAGCAATTGGGTAAACCTTATCATTGTGATTTTCTCTTTCCCTGTTATTTGGCAAGTGTTCCCACATGCAGCAGGCCTTAGAGTTTTACGCCTAGTAGTATTGGTTAGCCTGTTTATTCACGCTTCTCGCACACTTCGCCATGTGTTAGCCCGTAATAACTTGGGGCGAACCTTAATCGCAAGCCTCGTGATTATCGTCATATCAGGCACGATTATTTCCCTTATTGACCCCAACGTAAAAAATACCAGTGATGGCATTTGGTGGGCTTGGGTAACGGTCACTACAGTGGGTTATGGCGATATCGTACCCACCAGTAATGCCGGCCGAGTATTTGGGGCATTTCTCATTCTCATGGGGCTGGCGCTCATCACCATGCTCACCGCCAGCTTTGCAGCGTTCTTTATGGCGGAAGATGAAAAGCTGATTCGCAGTGAAGAAAATCTCAATACTAAAAAGTTAGCGCTCATTGAACAGCGTCTACAGAGGTTAGAAGAGAAGTTAGATGTACTGATAAATAAAGAACAGGCTCCTCCAGAAGCCCCTGATCAAACACACAAACCCTAACTATCCCGGTTACGACTCACTAGCACAGGCACAGCACAGAGCAGTATAAGGCAATGCTAACAACCGTGTAGCTTCAATAGCGCCATGGCAAAGCTCACAGTCACTGTAAGCTCCTTGCTTAATCCTAAGTATTGCATGCTTCACCTGCTGTAGTTCTTGCTGAGAATAAGCTTCTTTTTCAGCGGTACCTGAGTCCACATGATTTTCCTTTAAGCTCTCGCTGAGCTTTTCAGCCAACGCCTCTAAATGATGCTGTTTATTTCTCAGCTTTAATTCAATTTCGCCCACACTCAGCATATTTGTCCCCTTTTAATGAGACACCGTACCCCTTAGGGTTATTGATAGTTTTGATGTGCATCATGCTGGCTCTTATAAACTAAAAGCAGCCGTCAGAAAGCCACTAACGCCCCTACGCTCTTGGTCTATACTGATCAATAACAACGGGGAATTGACATGTTCATAAGCGATCAAATTCAAAATTATTACGAAAATAAGGTTATTCAAGCCATCAATGAAATTGCTCGGCCCAAGGGCTATACCGAAGAGCAAATGGTAGATTTGGCTTGCCTTGCACTAAACAACTTACCAACCCGTTACTTTCGCCACGAAGTAGACCTAGCCTTTTATATGTCGGCTATTGAGCATCAAGAAATAGATAATAAAGTGCGAGTGGCTGTCACTGATGCCATAGCGTTTATCGAAAGCCATAAAGCCAATAGCTAGCTTGCTCATCTAACATGGGGGTATTAACTTCAGACAGGGATAAGGTGAAGCACTTAAATCCCTGCAAAAGAATGCAGGGAGAAAAGATTAATAGCGATGCGCCACTACAAAATTATAAAAATTAATACCGTTGTTGGGTAATTTAATACTGTTATTTGAGTAATGCTGCAGCTGTAATGTCCAACTGGTGTCTTCTGAGAAATACCCACCCACAGCTAAAGAATTCGCAAACTGAAAGTTAGTACTGAATTGACGACCGCCCAATTCGGTACGGGAAAATACCGACACTCCAACAGACGTTTCTGCAAAACTTAACCAATCAGGCTCTCCCCAGTTAAATCGAAACACAGGGCTAAACTCCAAGACATTGTTAACACCTTCTTGGCCATCAACATTCAAATCTTGCCAGTAATTATAAGCAAATTGGTAATAGTGGGTTAATCGCATACCTGCCACATCACCCAGTGAATCATCAGCAAACCAACGAAAACCAGTTTTAATACCCGCAACATCGGAATTGCTCATAGTCGTAACACTGAATTCATCAGCACCCAATGGATTAGTAGCAAGTGTGAGCATCAAACTGGTGATCATGGCAGTACGCCAGCCCCAAGTTTCTCCAGGGTCACTATCAAGGGTATCACCTTCAGCTGCCCATAAAGAGCCATTGAGACCAAGCAAGGCCAGTAAGATAATAATTCGTGGCATTAAGTTTATCCGTGTCCGTTTAGATATGAAGCTAGCAAGGCGATATACGCATGAATTAATGGGCATCAAAAAGATGAATTACAGTTAGCTAGTTCACAGAATGTGCGACATTGTACGCAATTTAATTATTGTGACTAGCAGCACATTTTGCAACAAAGTATTTCTTATCAAGGGATAAAGCGAAAAGAAGCAGAAAACCCCTGTCTTTTGCCATTCATTTTGGCAAAAGACAGGGGTTCAGATTAAGAAATATTAAGGTTCAGAGTTTCAAGCGTATCACTGCGCACATCATTCAATAGCGTTTTATTTTCGATCAATGATTCACCATATGATGGAATCATGGTTTTTAACTTCTCTTTCCAATCCGCGTTTTCTAAACGATCACTAAAGCATTTTTCAATCACGTCTAGCATGGCCTGAACTGCAGTGGAGGCACCAGGAGACGCGCCTAATAAAGAAGCAATAGAACCATCTTGTGAGGCAACGATTTCGGTGCCAAATTCTAATGTTCCTTTACCTGATTCATCTTTCTTAATGATCTGTACACGCTGACCAGCATCTTCCATTCTCCAGTTTTCATCTTTGGCTTCAGGGAAGTAATCACGCAGTGAATTCATACGGGAGCGGTCTGACTGGAACACTTCACTAATAAGATAGCGAGTTAAATCCATGTTGTTCATGCCCACCGACATCATTGGCTTTAAGTTATTTCCCTTAATAGAAGAAGGTAAATCCATTTTAGAGCCTTGCTTCAAAAACTTAGTGGTGAACCCAGCAAACGGGCCAAATAATAGCGCTTTTTTGCCATTAATCACTCGGGTATCCAAATGAGGCACTGACATAGGCGGTGCGCCAATGGCTGCTTTGCCATATACTTTTGCGTGATGTTGATCGGCAATTTCACTGTCTTCACATACCAACCATTGGCCACTAACCGGGAAACCACCATAGCCTTCGCTTTCTGGAATTTCTGATTTTTGCAATAACGGCAGTGCACCGCCGCCAGCCCCTAAAAATACAAAACCCGCACGAATTCGACTGGTGACTTTTGTTTCTCTGTCTTCCAATAATACTGACCAACCACCGGTGCTGCTGCGTTTTAGATCTTCTACATTCTGATTGAGCAATAACTCAAAGTTATCTTGTGTTTCTAGGTGGTCCATCATATATCGCGCTAGGGATCCAAAATCCACATCGGCACCGCGAGACATGTTGGTGGCCGCTACAGGCTGTTTTTTATTACGCCCCTGCATCACCAATGGCATCCACTGAGTCAGTACATCGAAATCTTCGCTGTATTCCATGCCTTCAAATAAGTGATGGTTACTCATCAACTCGAAGCGTTTACGTAAAAAGGCGACATTTTTTTCACCCCACACAAAACTACGATGCGGTGTACGATTAATAAATTCAGATGGGGTAGGTAAAATTTTGTTTTTCACCAGATGGCTCCAGAACTGTAATGAAAGTTCAAAGGAGGCATTGATAGATAACGCTTTGGAGATATCCACATCTCCTTGCTCATTTTCTGGGGTGTAATTTAATTCACAATAAGCAGCATGACCGGTACCGGCATTGTTCCAACCATCTGTGCTTTCTTTAGCAACGCTTTTTAGGCGTTCGACCACACAGATTTTAAGGGTAGGATCCAATTGCTTAAGGATCATGGCTAAAGTGCTACTCATTGCACCTGCGCCTACCAATAAAACATCTACAGTTTTTACAGTCATGGTTTTCACGCTCTTCGAATTAAATGAAAACAGGCCCGCTACCCGTAAACCTGTTAATTAGGCTCACTCATGGCTTTTTGTAAAAACCGTTTGGTAGGGCTCTCGACTGGCGTTTCATGACGCCAAGCCAGAAATCTGGGGCGCAGATTATACCTAATTCCCTCATAAGAGGGACTTATTGTCAGTATTTGTCAGGGATATTGGGCTATTAAATTAGAGCTTACTCACTAACTTTTTGAGAGATGCTCTTTATTATAGCGCTTAAAATACAGGGGCATAAATTTGGTGCAAAATGATATTACTCTAACGCCCTAAGTACTGAAATTTAACTCGGCTGGTTAACCGACAAAAGAGCTCATATGAAAGTGTATTGCAGTGAGTGGCTACTTCGTCAGCACTTAAACCTGTGCCCCATAGAGTCACCGTATCACCCAGCTGAACATTTGCCTCTGTGACATCCACCGTTAACATGTCCATGGAAACTCGGCCCACCAGCGGGCATTTTTTGCCTTTAATGAGAACCGGTGTACCCGCTTTCGCCGATCTTGGGTAACCGTCGCCATAGCCAATGGCCACCACCGCTATTTGAGTATCTCTACTGGCTGTAAAAGATCGACCATAACCGACACTTTCACCCGCTTTTAAAGAATTCATGGCGATCACTTCACTTTGCAATGTCATTACCGCCTGAAGGTCAAAATCCTGCCCCGTACCTCCTACAATTGGGCTTGCGCCATATAGCATAATGCCAGGGCGCACTGATTCTCCGTGACTACTTGGCAGAGTCAATAAAGCGGCACTGTTGCTCATGCTCCAAGGAAGTTTCATGGGAGACAGTGTGTGCATTTGATCAAGTTGCACCTGATTAAAAGGGTGCCCTATTTCATCAGCACAAGAAAAGTGGCTCATAAGGTGTATTTGCGAAACATTGCTTTGAAGGCGTAAATCGCTCACCACAGCAGGCACATCTTGCACGGCAAAACCCAAGCGATGCATGCCTGTATCTACTTTAATCCAGACCTTAATTGACCCCTTAGCCAGTGTGATCCAGTGAAGTTGCTGCTGTTGATGCACCGCTAGCTCTAAATCTAAATCAAAAGCTACTTGGCACTCGTTGCTATCCATGGCGCCTTCCAGAACCAAGATAGGCAACAAAATACCCGCCTCACGCAAGGCCACCGCTTCATCCAGACAAGCCACAGCAAAGCCATCTGCATCCATGCTCAGTGCGTTAGCAATGGTTAACATGCCATGACCGTATGCATTGGCTTTAATCACAGCATACGCCCTGCTGTTAGATGCGCGCTGTTTTGCCAATCGATAGTTTTCACGTAGGGCGTGTAAATCTATTATTGCTTGAGTTGCCCTTGCCATACTGCCTGCCAAATATGATGATATGTAGAGATGCTTAAAGGGCCGCAAGGCCACTTAACCAATATAATAATGGACCTAAATCAGTCGTTGTTACATAAGCATTACTGCTGCTGGTGTAAATATGCTTTATACTGGCAGCGGATTTTGCACATGTTTAAAAGATAGGCTTAACGCCCGACAGACGCCATTCTGTTGCTAAAAGTATTGTCTTACTAGACCAGCCCTAAAAGAGTGTTTACCCTCCTTTAGTATCGAGCTTACAAAATTAGCCTAAAGAAAAGCTTTAAGGCTACGTAAACCCTGCTCTTTGCAGACATCATTGTACTATTTTTTAGTTGAATACATACCATTATGGGTCACAGTTTAATTCCAGAGCGCATGTTGGTGATCTCACCAAATTTGGCGGCAACCATAGGGCTCGAAGACGCCATTATGCTGCAAGCCTTAAATGATGGCGGCCAACCACAGGATGTTGATTGGTTAGCCATCAATAAAGTGGCCCTACGTAAATGGCTGCCCTTTTGGGACGATAATGAAATTAAACGTATTTTAAAAAGTTTAGCTGATAAAGGCATTGTGCATTTTAATAGCCCCCCCTTTGGCCAAAGCGAGCAATTATTTTTCAGCTTTGAGGCTAAAGCGCCTGCTAGTGCTCGACAGAGCAAGACGCAGCAAGCTTACAAAGAGAGCCAACAACAGCATAAAAGCCCCATTCCTGCTAATTGGCAGCCTGACCATGAAACCCTGCGCTATATAGATGAAACTCTCGGTATTCCCAAACGTTATGCCAAGATGCAAATGCAGGATTTTATTTTCCATTACCAAAGCCAAGGTACTTTAGCCGCCAGCTGGTCAACCATGTTTATTCGTTGGGTAAATAAGCGCAATAAAGATGACCAAAATAATCCAGTTGTCTTTCAGGGGGATTCGTCGCGCAAGCAAAATATGGATCAAACCTGGCAACCTGAAACGGTCACTTTAGAAATTTTAGTGAAGGCTGGGGTAGACCAGAACTTTATTCAAGACTGCGTTAGCGAATTTATATTGTTTTGGATGGAAAAAGGCGTGGCACACAACACTTGGAATACTAAATTTGTGGCTTGGGTGCGCAGACAATGGGCTCGATTTAGTTCAAGTTTGGCTCACCCTACTGATCCAACCCCCATGCAAGAAGGTTGGCAGCCTGCAGAAGATGTTTATGATATCTTGCACATGGCCAATATTGATAAGGCTTTTGCGCAAAGTCTTGTGCAAGAGTTTGTATTATACTGGCGAGACAGCCGCCAGCTGCACACATCTTGGAATAGCAAATTTTTACAACACACCAAGCACCTTTGGAGTAAACGTTTAAGTGGAGGCAAGAATGACGGAGTCGGAAATAATAAATCAGGTTACGCTTCAGCTGAAGCAACTCGCGAACGACTCGTCGACGCAAGCTGGGCAAACTAAACCAATTGATGAAGAAGTGCTTTTAGCAATTAATGAAGCTTTTGAAGCTTTCAGAGTTAACTATCATAATCAGTTTCTCAAAGCCTATCCTGACTTGGAAACTTTGAATTTTGCCAAACGTCTTTGGTTAGGTCATTTACAAGATTTTGATGGCAAACGAATTAAAATGGCCTCGAAACACGTTCTAACTAAAAGTGACTTTCTACCTACTATTCATTCATTTTTAAAAACGGTGAATGATCCTAGCCTTTATGGCTTACCGGATTCTCACAGCGCCTACATGGAAGCGTGCCGCGCACCTCAACCTAAAAAGTCCTATCACTGGAGTCATCCTGCGGTTTATTACGCGGGTTTGGCCACAGATTGGTTTTTCATGGCAAACACTGTAGAAAACAAAGTGTTTCCCGTGTTTAAACATAATTACGAATTATTGTGTGAAAGAGTTATTAAAGGGGAAGAGCTTACGGTTCCGGTATTAAAAGCACTGCCTAAAGAGGTGGGGATTACCATGAGTGTAAAAGATAATAAGAAAATGCTTAAAACATTGCGGAAAAAATTAGATCTTTAATTTTTTAAATTAGGAAGCCTCAATAACACCTGCGTGCCTTGAGGCGATAAATTTTTGAAATGAATCTCACCATCCCATTTTTTACAAATTCTTCCAACAATGGCCAACCCTAAGCCCACTCCTTCTTTTGCTCTGTTTAAGCCACTATCAGCTTGAACAAAGGACTCACTTAAACGGGCAACTTTACCAAGGTCAATTCCAATACCTGTATCTTCTAACGATATAACAATGATATCACTGCTCAGCTGCTCACATTTAATAACCACTCTACCCTGATCAGTAAATTTAATGGCATTATCAATTAAATGACGCAGTGCAATACCTAAACGCTTCGGATCACCATGCATGATGAGCTTGTTGTCAACTTTCATATCCATTACTAAATTTTTATGTAAGGCAATAGCTTTGTACTGATGTGTAGTCGCACTGATAACGTCATATAGAGAAAATAACTGAACATTAAGCTTGCCATCATCTAGGTCAACAAAATCAATTATATCGCTGATAATTGTGAGTAGCTGCGTTCCTGACTCATGAATATTATCCACCATCCTTTGCCATTTTTCAGGTAACTCTTGGGATTTTAAAATATTAGAAAAACCCATAATGCTATTTAATGGTGTGCGTAATTCGTGAGTCATACTATTTAAAAAATCTGTCTTACTACGACTGCCTACTTCCGCTTTGTCTTTTGCAATATTCAGTTGCTGAGTACGGATTTTTACTCTTGCTTCAAGATCTTCATTAAATTGTTGTAATAAAACCATGGTATTTTTTTTGTCAGCCAAATTCTGTGCAAGCTGAACAAGAATGGCCTGAATGGATAATTTCAGTGTCTGAATTTCAGCCTTAAACTGTATTTCATCGAGTGAAGCCGCATCCTTTGCAGCCAGTTCTTTGGTATTAATGTTTTTAACAATATTAGCCAATTGAATAATAGGCCTAGCCACTTGCCTTTGAACGACCCAATACAAAAGTAATAAAGTTACTACTCCCATAAGACTGGAGAACCCAACATTGGATAGAATATTTTCTCTGGCTTGCTTAATCATATGTTGATCGCTCAGAGCAATTCGAACAAAACCAATATCTTTCTTTTGATAATTTAAAAGCCACTGCCGGGTCATCCAAGGTATTTGCTCGGCAGTGTTATTTCTATTCCACTGATTAACCAGTTCTTCATCTTCATCTAGCAACCACACCCCCAAAACGGAGGGGTATGATTCAAAGGTTTTTAACACTTCAGCTGAAACACTTTCATTATATTGAAACAAAGCTTCAGATAATGCTGGGCGTAAGCTGCCCACCACCTTTTCAATTTCTTGTAATCCCGCTTGCTTAGCTTGTGGAATATCGGTGGAGAAACGATAAATGGCATGACCAAACTGCGCCAATACCGTTACCAACACCATCCATAACGCCAGCCGCATAGAAAGATGCTGCGTTATCATAAAGAGGCTCTTTCGTAGGTAGTATTTAAAGCCTAGCAGATAGTCAATATTGCAGAGAAAAGAAAGGCCAGAGAAGATACCTGGCCCTATAGATTTAAGCGCTGCGCTGACGCACCGCTTCAAACAAACATATACCACCGGCCACTGACACATTAAGTGAACTCACATCCCCTGCCATGGGAATGTTAATTAAATGATCACAAGATTCGCGAGTTAAGCGACGTAATCCTTTGCCTTCTGCCCCCATGACGATGCCAATTGGACCCCGTAAATCGGTTGCAAACACCGAATCACTGGCCTCGCCGGCTGTTCCATATAACCAAATACCACGCCCTTGAAGCTCTTTCATGGTACGCGCTAAGTTTGTCACCTGGTAATAAGGGACTGTTTCTGCCGCACCACAGGCTACTTTACTAACAGTAGAAGTTAGACCGACAGCATTGTCTTTAGGGGCTATTACCGCATGCACGCCCGCGGCATCAGCGCTTCGTAAACATGCGCCCAAGTTATGTGGGTCGGTAATGGAATCGAGAATTAATAAAAATGCATTTTCGGTTAATCCATCAAGTTGCTTAAACAGTTCATTTTCTGTTTTTGGCTTAGGTTGCTTAGATTTAACCGCGACCCCTTGATGATTACCGCCTTCACTTAGGCTATCCAAAAAAGTCTTTTTGGCTTCCTGAATATTCAGACCATTGCTGCTGGCCAATTGAAAAAGCGCCCTAAAGCGCTCATCATCTCGACCTTTTTGTACATACATTTCACTCACGCGCTCAGGGGCGCGTTTAAGCAAGTTATTTACGGCGTGAATGCCAAAAACGATTTCATCACTCATTTACTAACTCTTTAAACCTTTAACAGACGATTACTTCTTTTTTTTCTTGGCTGGTTTTTTCTTTATTTTCTTAGCCGCTTTTTTTAAACCATCCATTAATTGCTGCTTAGCTTTTTTAGCCGCCGCAAAAGGCTCTTTAATACTTTTAGGCGTTTCAACCGTATCCACCTTGCGTTTACGAACCTTTTTCTCAGGCTTGCCTGGTAATTCGGGCTTTCTTGAACGAGAAGGCTTTCGAGAATTATCTTTCGCTGAACCCGCTGATTTCTTAGCTTTTCGATGGCTACTGCCAATATTGTTACCGGCTAATTCAAAATCGATTTTTCTATCGTCCATATCGACACGACTAACAATAATCGTTAATTCGTCACCCATACCAAACGACTTCCCTGACCTTTCGCCATTTAATCGTAAGCGAATTGGATCAAACTGATAAAAATCATTATTCAAGTTGGTAACGTGAATCAAACCTTCGATGTATAGGTCTTTAAGCTGCACAAACAAACCAAAGTTTGTCACGGCACTGACGACCCCTGTAAATTCATCTCCAACGTGAGCACGCATATACTCACACTTTAGAAAATCCATCACATCTCGTGTGGCATCGTCTGCTCGGCGCTCAGTTAAAGAGGTTTGCTCACCAAACTGCAAAAGCGCATTCATATCGTATGGATATATTTTATCTTTTGGTATTAAGCTAGCACCTTCTACACGACGAATAGTTTTTAATAATGCTTCGTCTTGGCGATCACCACGAATCAAAGAGCGAATCGCTCGGTGCACCATTAAGTCAGCGTAACGACGAATAGGAGAGGTAAAATGGGTATAAGCTGAATAAGCCAAACCAAAGTGGCCTTCATTTTCAGGCTGATACATAGCTTGGCTCATGGAGCGCAATAACATTATTTGTATAAGCGCAGCATCTGGCCTGTCGGCTATTTGCTTCATAACATGCAAGTAATCTTTAGGAGTCGGTTCTGTTCCGCCTCCTAGAATAAAGCCTTGTTCATTCAAGAACTTACGCAAATTCTCTAATTTCTGTTCACTTGGCCCTTGGTGCACTCGAAACAGTGCAGGCACTTTGTGTTCTTGTAAGAAACGCGCAGTGGCCACGTTGGCACACAACATACATTCTTCAATTAACTTGTGAGCATCGTTGCGCTCAACCGGAATGATGTCTTGAATTTTTCGTTCACTGTTAAACACAATTCGTGTTTCAGTGGTTTCAAAATCAATGGCACCGCGCTGCGTACGTGAGACCTTTAAGGCTTTATACAACGTATATAAATCATCTAAATGAGGAGCAACTGAGCTATGTTCTTGACGTAATTGACGAGCTTCATCTTCATCATTCTTTTCTAATATTTTACCTACAAGGTTATAGGTTAAGCGAGCATGACTGTGCATGACTCCTTCAAAGAATTTGTAAGATGTTAGTTTCCCCTCCGCGCTGATCATCATTTCGCAAACCATGCATAAACGATCAACTTTAGGCTTTAGAGAACACAAACCGTTACTGAGCTTTTCAGGCAACATGGGCACAACGTGTTCAGGGAAATACACACTGTTGCCGCGATTTTGTGCTTCTACATCCAGCGGACTATTAACTTGAACATAATGACTGACATCGGCAATGGCCACATACAGTTTCCAGCCACCACTTGGCTTATCGAATTCACAATATACGGCATCATCGAAATCTTTGGCATCTTCACCGTCAATAGTCACAAAAGGTAAGTCTCTAAGATCAATACGTTTGACCTTATCCTGCTCACTTACTTCACTTTCAATCGCTTGAGCCTGCTGTTCGACTTCTTCCCCGAAAATAAACGGAATGTCATGACTGCGCAGAGCAATGTCAATCTCCATACCAGGGGCCAAATGATCCCCTAGTACTTCAATAATTTTACCTTCGGGTAATTTACGGGTTTCCGGCTGACCTGTGATATCGACGACTACAAATTGACCGTGCTGTGCATTGGCCATATCTTGGTGATGAATAAGAATTTCATGGGGAATTCTGCGGCTATCGGGAACCACATAAGCGCTGTCTCCTTGGGTGTAGAATCGCCCCACTAATTGTTGAGTATTGCGCTGCAACACCTCAACAATCACCGCTTCTTGTTTGCCACGATTATCCACACCTGCTAGTCGTACAGCTACTTTATCGCCATCGAAGACCTTACGCATCTGCTTAGCGCTAATATGAAGGTCGCTTTCATGATCTTCCCTTACTAGGAAGCCATAACCATCTTTGTGTCCTTGAATACGGCCACGAATTAGCTCAATTCGACTTAAGGGAATAAAGGCATTACGACGGTTTTCAATTAATTGGCCATCACGGCACATGGCAATTAAGCGGCGACGTACGGCTTCAATTTGATCTTCGTCACTTAAATTAAAGATATCCACCAATTGCATATGGGTGGCGGGTTCATCGCAGTTTTCTAGATATTCAAGAATTAACTCACGGCTCGGAACCGGGTTTTCATATTTATCCGCTTCACGAGCGGCGTGGGGATCTGACCAGTTAGTATTACCGGTGCTTTTACTGTGTTTTTTGTTTTTACTCATGTCAGCCATTATACACAGTAAAGTGTAGTGATTGTGTGAAACATAAACTAAATCAAGGCTCTATTGGTCATTATTTAATTTCTTACGCAACTGATAGCCTTGGCGCTGTACAACATGCTGAATTAATAACTCTTGGTAGGCATTATGGAGATTATGAAAGTCAAAGTGAATAACATAGGGCTCAGCATCTTTTGTAGCTTGATCTAAATTTTCATTCACAGCCGCCACATGGGCTTCTGTTCGAATAAGTTCGTGCCTAGGTTGTAAATACATGCTCATATTAACCAACTGGCTAATATTCAATTTTTCATGCCAGCAAAAAGAAATACCACAGGCACTAATATTAGCCGCTTTTAGCATGGGCTCCGAGCTTCCCATCTGCTCATTAGAGCGTAGTAGATTCATCTTTTGATTTAATAAATCTAAAACATGGGCCACTTTAGGACTTTGCCCCCTCACCTCAGACATGGCTTGGCGAATTTGCATTTCAAGGCTTACATGAAACTCTTGATTTAAGCCTTCCGTGCCCTCAAGGTTATTTTCACCCCCATACTCTTCATTGATCAGACTAAATGACATGGCCACTTCATCATTTATTCGAAAATAACGCCGGCGCTCTTCATCTGTCATTGAACGCTCCTTTTATGTATTCCTTTAAAAATGTCATAGCCAAATTACCTAGTGGTTAAAATACTTCATCAGGATCGAGCTCAAAGTCTTCTGGACGCGCATTAAGCTGATCTTCAAAACCGGAACCATCTCCTTCAATTTCAGGCACATCGTCGTCATCATTATCTTCACTTTTAATAATAATAATCTCCACACGGCGGTTTTTAGCTCTATTTTCTGAGGTTTTATTATCAATTAATGGCCTAACCGAACCATGGCCCACCACCATAAACCGGCTTTCATTCATTTCAGGAGCTATGAATAATTGCTCGGCCACCGCCGCCGCTCTTGCTGCACTTAAATTCCAGTTTGATTTAAACTGCCCAAACGATCCCAACGGGGTGTTATCGGTGTGCCCTTCCACACTAATACGCCCAGGTATATCCACTAATACCTCGCGAATGGTATCCAGCACAGGTAAGAAATCATCTTGTACGTATGCACTGCCCGCTTTAAATGAGCCGCTTGCATCTATGCGAATAATTATTTTACTGCCTTGGGTTTCGAGCTCTACCTGGCCTTTACTGATTTCTTGCTCTAATTCACTGGCCATCTCTAAAGCTTTCTCTTCTGCTTGCTCGGGTGTCACCACATCTTTTGGAATAACTATCTCACGAGTCTGTTTACCCGAATCCCCTTGCGCCTCTGTTTGAGCCGTCACTTCATCCTGACATAAGACCTCTAAACTACTTTTCGTAACATCAGATGTTTTTTGGCGTATCTCGTTAATAGGGGTTGGCTCTGGAATAGAGGGGCTAAAATGCTTCGCGATAACACTGGTTCCCTTAGGAGGGTCATCGGCATTTATGGCTGTTTGCACACCAAAGGCCATTCTCAATTCGCCCGCTAAACGTTTAAATTTAAGGGCATCCATTTCTGCAAAAGACAATAACAACACAAAGAAGCACATCAATAGTGACATTAAGTCACCAAAGGTAGCTAACCAAGCAGGTAATCCAGCGGGGCATTCGGGACACTCTTGTTCTTCTTCGTCAGACATACAGTCTCCCTACTGTGACACCTTCCATTTTTTATTATTCACCTTCGTCTCCACGTTTGGATTCAGGCAAATAGGTGCGCAGTATGGATTCAATTACTCGAGGATTTTGGCCAGCCTGAATGGCCAACAAGGCATCCAGTACCATAGATTGTAATCGGCTTTCTTCATCCGCTCTTAAACCTACTTTATCGCCAATAGGAATGGCCAGCATGTTTGCCACCATGGCCCCGTAAAGCGTCGTAAGTAAAGCCACCGCCATGGCTGGGCCAATAGATTTAGGATCATCCATGTTGGCCAACATGGCGACTAAACCAATTAGGGTACCTATCATCCCCATAGCAGGGGCCACATCACCCAGTTGCAGAAATACCGACTTACCAATGCCATGCCGATCAGCGGCAAGGCGCATATCCTTGCCTAACATGCTTTTCACAACGTCTGGATCGTGGCCATCTACTAATAATTGAATGCCTTTGGCTAAAAAATCATAACTGACTTCTTTACCTTCTAATGCCAACAGGCCATTTTTTCTCGCTTCCCCTGCTAGCTCTACAATTTCGTCGATCATGGCGTCTGGCTTAGGCAATTTAAAACTAAAGGCTTTAGCCGCTACTTTGCCTGCACCTAAGAATTGACCCAATTCAAACTTCATTAACACGGCGAAAATAGCGCCACCCACTACGATTAGCATAGAAGGGATGTTCACAAACATGGCAGGGTCACCACCGAGCACCATGGCAAATATTATGATAGCCCAGCAACCAATAAGACCTACAAGTGTCGCTAAATCCACAGTAACATCCTAATTTCCCTATTATCTGGGTGCCCTTATGTTTTTAGTCTAGACATTGTATTTAGGTTTGCACGGGCATTTAGGCTACAATCTGCCTCACTAAAATTAAGGCCCGCGCCCTAGCGTATTAATGCCCGGAGAGACTAATGGCTGAGCAACCTAAACAAATTGATTTTGAAGCATCCTTGTCTCAACTCGAGAACTTGGTAGAAAAACTAGAAAACAGTGAGTTTACTCTTGAGCAATCTCTTCAAGCATTTGAGCAAGGCGTGAAACTCACTCGACAGTGTCAGCAAGCGTTAAGTGCAGCAGAACAAAAAGTTCAGCTACTCATAGAAGAAAATGACAAAAGTGAGGCAGTGCCCTTTCAGGACGATGCCCTTTAATGTCCTTTGTTGATTACAGCCAAGCCTGCAAAATACGTGTTGATAACGCCCTTAAACAGCAAGTAGACATTAATTCCGCCCATGCGAAGCAATTGCAAGCAGCAGCCGAATATAGCCTTTTTAATGGTGGTAAGCGTATCCGGCCTTTGCTGGTATACGCCACAGCACAGGCCTTAGGTGCAGATGTAAGCCATGCCGATTACCCTGCGGTGGCGGTTGAAATGATTCATGCCTATTCGTTAGTTCATGATGATTTACCAGCCATGGATGACGATGATTTACGCCGCGGCAAGCCCACCTGTCATATCGCATTTAATGAAGCCACCGCCATATTGGCAGGTGACGCCTTACAGACCCTAGCGTTTAGTGTTTTAAGCCAAGCCAATACGGGCTTAAGCGCGCAGCAGCAATTATCTATGATTCAAATTCTCGCCAACAGCAGTGGCCTAGTGGGTATGGCGGGTGGGCAATCATTAGATTTAGAGGCTGTGGATAAAGAAGTCGACCTAGAGTATTTAGAAAATATGCACCTACATAAAACCGGTGCATTAATTACCGCCAGCGTTCTAATGGGTGCACACTGCTATAAAGAGGTATCCAGTAACACACTGACTTCCTTGGCCAGTTATGCACAGGCCATAGG
>OJDR01000139.1_pt1 | contig 25208 bp, 20 predicted proteins | sample 1593081 | NCBI WGS metagenome assembly OJDR01 (sample SAMN05416873, study PRJEB24817) | seawater metagenome | isolation source: Sea water | place: Canada:Atlantic | collected 2013-11
AGTTCTAGCGTTGGCTCAACATTTCAAGAGGTCACCTTGACTAATTTTAGTTCAGGTGTATCAACCTTTAACGGCGCACAGTACTCAGAAGTGGGTTTGTTGAATTTAGATGTACAGGATAGTAATTATGGCAATGTTGGTATTATCATTGATACAAAGAATGCTAATGATGTTAATGACATTGCTGATATTGATATAGGTAGGTTTATTCCTGCGTATTTTATACAAACAGTGAAGAGTGATGGCATTTTAAATGCAAAACACACTTTAGCTGGTGATTGTAGTATAAAAAACTGGGCATATTCGGGTCAAAAGACCGATAGTAAGGGAACGGTAACTTATAACTTAATGCCACCAGAAATATTAATAACCGCCTACAACGCAAATAATATAGTTACAAAAAATTATACAGTATCTGACTATATGAAGCTGAATCCGGATGATATTGATGTGGGGGAGCCCACTGCTGACTTTGAAAAAAATCGTATTGATCCTGATTTCCCTGAGGAAAAAATCTATATAAGTTCAAAAATGACTTTCGGCATTATTGACGTCTTTGCGCCTGGAGTAGTGCGTTATACTTTTAATGAGGAAGACAATTTTACTTATGAGCACAATGCTCATTCCTTATACGAACCTTTTCCTGCAAAAATCCCGTTCACTACTACAAGAGTTGAAGACGATGACTTAGTAATGCTGTATGACGGCATAGACCCAGCTATTAGCGCAACTGAGCGTGTAATAAGTGAAGGTGTTGAAATTCGATTTGGTCGACTTGTGCTTGAAAACAGTTTTGGTCCTGAAACATCAAACTTGCCACAACCGATGCAAATTGAATATTTTGATGGCACAAACTTTATTGTCAACTCGGATGAAGGTTGTGCTACTTATGATGCGAGTAATATTTCACTTAACAAAATTACAGATGGCTTAGACCTTGCGAATACCAATGCTATTGGAGGTACTGGTGATTTCTTAGCAGGTAAAACAAGAACGATTGAATTAACCGCTCCAGGTACTGGAAATATAGGTGAAATTGGCGTGCTATATAGTACCTTTGATTGGCTGAAGTTTAATTGGCGCAACACCGACTCTTATGATCAAAATCCAACAGCGGTTGCAACTTTTGGTTTATATCGAGCTAACGATAGAATTATTTCTTGGCGAGAAATTCATAATTAGTGGTATTTATACGGCTTAAATTGACGACTTTTAGCTCTTATTTAATAGCGTTAAGCTGCCAATTAAGCGTATTAAGTGCGTACAATTCATTACAATTATTAGCCGCTGAAAAATTTTATAGTACTGCTTTTTAAGTTAGAATGATCGTTCATTCTAAAATAAAGAGTATATATCTATGCAGTTTTACCGTATCGGCCTGTTTGTTTTTTCGGCCATTGTTGCTGCTGTTGTTTTAACTGGGTGTGAACAAGTGGCTGAACAAGCGCCAAATAGCGCACTTCAAGTTACACCTGTAGGTGTGGTGACATTAAAAAGCCAAGCGCTTACGCTTAAAAAAGTATTGCCTGGCCGTATTAGTGCCTTTCAAATTGCCGAAATTCGTCCTCAAGTCAGCGGTATTGTAGAGTCACGCTTATTTACTGAAGGTAAACAAGTAGAACAAGGCCAAGCGCTTTATCAGATTAACCCTGCAATATTTAAAGCACAATTAGCGGCAAGTGAAGCGTCGGTTGCAAGAGCGCAAGCGAGCATAGCAAGTAGCAAAGCTAAGGCAACGCGTTTTAGTGAACTGTTAAAAATTAAAGCGGTAAGCCAGCAAGATTTTGATGAAGCTGATGCGGCCTATAAACAAGCCAAAGCTGAATTACTCACAGCTAAAGCACAGTTACAGACAGCACAAATTAACCTTGATTATAGTCATGTGTCGTCTCCAATTAGCGGTCAAATTAGCAAATCAAGTGTCACAGTTGGTGCTTTGGTGAGTACTAATCAAGCAATGGCGCTTGCTACTGTTACACAGCTAGATCCTATTTATGTTGACTTAACTCAATCGAGCAATGAACTTACCCGAGTTAAAAAAGCCTTGGCATCTGGCTTATTAACGGTTGATCCTGCAACGCAAATGGACGTTGAGTTAATCATGGAAGATGGCTCAATATATCCTCATAAAGGAACTTTACAGTTTTCTGAAGTTACCGTTGACCCAAGTACGGGTTCAGTGACACTTCGTGCAAAATTCCCTAATCCTGAAAAACTTTTATTACCCGGCATGTATGCACGAGCATCGATTGTTGAAGGTGTAAAATCAGACGCTATTTTAGCGCCACAACGTGGCGTTAGTCGAAATTCCAAAGGCGAGCCTACCGCACTCGTGGTGAGTAAAAACACCCGGGTTGAAAGTCGAGTGCTTAAAATTGATCGCTCAGTTGGCGCTAATTGGTTAGTGACAGAGGGGTTAATTGCTGGCGACCGCCTAATCGTTGAGGGTTTACAAAAAATTCATCCAGGGGCAGCAGTGAAAGTCACAGAAGCACACCTATTAACATCATCTTCTAAAAACACAGTGCAATAACGGAGAGTCTGAATGTCACGATTTTTTATCGATAGACCGATATTTGCATGGGTGCTTGCTATTGTTGTTATGCTCGCGGGTATTTTAGCTATTAAAGTGTTGCCTATAGCGCAGTACCCATCAATTGCACCACCAGCGATCAGCATTACTGCTAACTATCCTGGTGCATCGGCACAAACACTTGAAGATTCTGTTACGCAAGTTATCGAGCAAAAAATGAAAGGTTTAGACGGTTTGCTATATATGTCGTCTACTTCAGAATCAAGTGGCTCGGCAACGCTTACCTTAACCTTCAGTGCAGAGACTGATCCTGATATTGCACAGGTGCAAGTACAAAACAAATTGGCAACCGCCACGCCACTTTTACCGGAAGAAGTACAAAGACAAGGTGTTGTAGTGGCTAAGTCAGCAAGTAACTTCTTGTTGGTGATTGGTTTTGTCTCCCAAGATGGCAGTATGAATAATATTGATATTGGTGATTACGTTTCATCCAATGTACAAGATATTGTTTCGCGAGTTAATGGTGTCGGTGAAGCACAATTATTTGGCTCGCAATATGCCATGCGTATTTGGCTAGACCCAGCAAAATTACAAAATTTTAAATTAACCCCGGCTGATATTAGCACGGCAATTAGTGCCCAAAATGCACAAGTTTCGGCGGGTCAGCTCGGCGGTATGCCTGCAGTGTTAGGCCAACAACTTAATGCGACCGTAACCGCACAAAGTCGCTTACAAACGCCGGAACAATTTGAAAATATTTCAGTTAAAACTAATAGTGATGGTTCAGTTATTCGTCTTGAAGACGTTGCAAGAGTCGAGTTAGGTGGAGAAAACTACGGTGTTGTTGCGCGCTTTAATGGCAAGCCTGCATCGGGTTTAGGGGTAAAACTTGCCAGTGGTGCTAATGCACTTGATACCGCACAAGGTATTAAAGATGCCTTGAAAGAGCTGGAACCATTTTTTCCAGAAGGTTTAGTTACTGTTATCCCATATGATACAACGCCGTTCGTTTCATTATCGATTGAAAAAGTTATACATACCCTTATCGAAGCTGTGATTTTGGTGTTTGTTGTCATGTACCTTTTCTTACAAAACTTTAGAGCAACGCTTATTCCAACCATTGCCGTACCTGTGGTATTGCTCGGCACATTTGCTATTTTGTACACCTTTGGTTATTCAATTAATACCTTAACAATGTTCGCTATGGTTTTAGCTATCGGCTTATTGGTGGATGATGCCATTGTTGTTGTGGAAAACGTTGAGCGCTTAATGTCGGAAGAAAAGCTTTCGGCACTCGATGCTACACGTAAATCAATGGATGAAATTAAAGGGGCACTTGTCGGTATTGCCATGGTGCTTTCTGCGGTATTCATCCCGATGGCATTCTTTAGTGGTTCGACTGGTGTTATTTATCGACAGTTTTCTATTACCTTAGTTTCTGCGATGGGCTTGTCGGTGCTAGTTGCGCTTATTTTAACGCCAGCATTGTGTGCAACATTGTTAAAACCAAGTCATGTTCATAACAGCAACTCTTTAATCGGCAAGTTTTTTTCTGGCTTTAACAGTGGTTTTGATAAAACTAACTCAGGTGCGCAAAGTTTTGTTGGTCGCATGATCAAACATTCAAAACGTTATTTGCTGATATATGGCGTGATTGTTGGTGGCATGGTGTATGTATTTTCAAGCTTACCGACCGCATTTTTACCTGATGAAGACCAAGGTATTCTATTTAACCAAGTTATGTTGCCTGCGGGTTCAACTACAGAGCAAACCTTAGCGGTGGTTAAAAAAGTAGAAAACCACTACTTAAACGACCAATCTGAAGCAGTTAAGGGTATTTTTACTGTCACGGGCTTTAGTTTTGCCGGCTCAGGACAAAATTCAGCTATCGGTTTTGTTAGCTTAAGGCATTGGGATGAACGCCAACGTGACGATTTATCTGTTCACGCTGTAGCGGGCAAAGGTATGGCATTTTTCTCTACGATCAAAGAGGCCTTTGTCTTTGCCTTTCCGCCGCCGGCGATTGTAGAGCTAGGTACGGCAAACGGCTTTAATATGTTTTTGCAGGATCGTGTTGGTCTTGGTCATGATGACTTACTCGCCGCTCGAAACCAGTTATTAGGCATGGCGAATCAAAGTCCAATTTTGGCAGGTGTTCGTCCGAACGGACAAGAAGATATGCCAGAACTGCAGCTTGATATAGATCTCGCTAAAGCCAAAGCGCTTGGTGTATCGCAACGTGATATCAACAGCACACTTTCTACTGCGTGGGGCAGTAGTTACGTTAACGATTTTATTGACCGTGGTCGGGTAAAAAAAGTCTACCTGCAAGGTGAAGCTGAATCGCGTATGGTGCCTGAAGATCTTAACCAATGGTATGTGCGCAATGATAATGGAGATATGGTGCCATTCTCAGCATTTGCTAGTTCATTTTGGTCATACGGCTCGCCACGTTTAGAGCGCTATAATGGTTTTTCTGCGATGGAAATTCAAGGTAGCGCGGCGCCGGGTTACAGTACAGGTCAAGCCATGGATGAAATGGAACGTTTAGTGAAGCAATTACCTAACGGGGTTGCTTCAGAATGGTCGGGTATTTCTTATCAAGAACGCGCAAGTGGTGGTCAAGCGCCGTTACTTTATGGTTTGTCACTATTGTTTGTATTTTTATGTTTGGCGGCATTGTACGAGAGTTGGTCGGTACCGTTTGCCGTTATGCTGATTGTTCCTTTAGGTATATTTGGTGCGATTATGGCTGCTTTTGGTGGCGGATTGTCAAACGATATTTACTTGCAAGTCGGCTTATTAACCACGATAGGTTTAGCGTCCAAAAATGCGATATTAATTGTTGAATTTGCTATTCATAAAATGGCTGAAGGATTAGGTGTTGTCGATGCGGCAATTGCTGCAGTGCGTCTGCGTTTACGTCCAATATTAATGACCTCAATGGCCTTTATTTGTGGCGTAATACCGCTAGCTATTGCCTCAAGTGCAGGCTCTGGCGCACAGAACGCGCTAGGTATTTCGATTATTGGTGGTACGCTTGCTTCTTCCATTTTAGTGGTAGTGTTTGTGCCGGTGTTCTTTGTGTTAGTTCGTCGGGTATTTCCTAGTAAAACAGATAGCATCGCCAAGGGTAATGCACAATAAGTATAAAATATATACCCAAACTACTTAAACTTAACTGCAAAGGAATGCATCTATGTCGAACCAATAGGTTCGTTAGCGGAGCTTCTGATGAAACCAAAAACTAAAAGAAATGTAGATCCTGCTTTGGCAGAAGCGCGTCGTAGCCAAGTACTTACAGCGGCTGCGGATTGTTTTCGTCGTAAAGGTTTTCATGGTGCAGGCATGGCAGAAATATCAAAGACAGCAGGAATGAGTGCTGGGCATATTTATAATTACTTTGAGAGTAAAGAGGCAATTATAGAAAGTATTATTGAGAAAGACATGGAAGAAATGTTCTCCATATTTCAACAATTTGAAGAGCAACCGGGAGATATTTTAACTGTACTACTCAATGGTTTAAATGTTGGTGTGCAAAAGCATATGGACACTGGTGCCTGTGCGGTCGATCTCGAAATGCTTGCAGAAGCAGGGCGCAACAATAAAGTTGCAACATTATTACGTGACGCGGATATTCAAGCACGTAATAGAATGCGTCAGCTGCTTGTTAGCGAGCGTAGTGTTATTAAAGAAATATCTGAAATCGAGTTGGAAAGTCGTATTAATGTTATTTTTTCGGTGATGGCGGGTTTGCTGTTAAGAAAAATGCTTTATCCGGAACTCACCGAAGAAACCATTTTGATTGCTCTTCGCCCGGCAATGAAAACCTTACTTATGCCATTTGAATAACAGCCCCTAGTTTTGCGCGTATTTTATTGTGTCGAAAACATTATTATTTATACCTTATGAAGGCAATGAAATAAATTGCGCTAAAAAGAGTCTGCAGCCATTGCTGAAATCGCTAGCCTAAACGTATAATCGTTTAAGCACATAATTTTCACATTATCCTCATCAAACACTCACAATATTAACCTGTAAAGTTCTGCGCTCGTTTTCCACTTTATTAAAGCCAATGTAAAAATTTAATGAACATTTATCACGATAAAAAAATTTAATTTCTGGCAAAGTTAAATTAGCAAAATTAAGCTAGCCCTTGCCAAACCTAGCTTATGTTTTTTTGTTCTTTCTAGGTGTCATAAAACAGTAAAAATAGTTTAACAATTGTCTGGTAATGACGCGATTTTCTGGTAATCTCTTAGCTCGCTTATTTCTATTGTTCGTTAATTGAACAGCAAAGTTTAAGCATGGACATTTATTTATCCACATAATAAAAAAATAATAATAATTATGTGAAAAGGATTTCTGACTTACCTTTTTCCATCAATTACAATCACTTATATTAAAGTTGCCGTAAAGTTCATCAATTCTTTATGGTCTTTCGTCGTGCTTTTCAACATACTTATCCACAATTATTGCTATTTGTTGGGACTAAATATAATGAAGTGCTAGAGAGAATTTGCCGATTATGGCATGCTTAGCCCATCTTACTCCCAGTCAAAAATTTATCATGCCAACTTCTGACCAATCACCGCTTATTTTAGTCGATGGTTCATCCTATTTATTTCGCGCATATCACGTGCCATATTTGCAAGCTTTATCAACTTCAGATGGTCAACCCACAGGTGCTATAACTGGTGTGTTGAATATGATTAAAAGTCTGAAAAAAGACTATCCTAACGGCAATATCGTGGTGATATTTGACGCCAAAGGAAAAACTTTTCGCAATGACATGTATCCAGAATATAAGGCAAATCGCCCGCCAATGCCGGATGATTTACGTACGCAAATAGCACCACTGCATGACATTATTACCGCTATGGGCTTACCGCTTTTAGTGGTTGGTGGCGTAGAGGCTGATGATGTTATTGGTACGTTATCGCATCAAGCGACGGCTTTAGGTATCGAAACGGTGATTTCGACCGGTGATAAAGATATGGCGCAGTTGGTGAATCAACACGTACGCTTAATTAATACTATGACTAACGTTGAAATGGATGAAGCGGGCGTTATTGAAAAGTTTGGTGTCCGACCGGATCAAATTATCGATTACCTCGCCTTGATGGGCGATAAAGTTGATAACATCCCGGGTGTTGAAAAGTGTGGTCCTAAAACAGCAGTAAAATGGCTAACGGCGCATCCTAGCTTGAAAGAAGTAATGGCGCATGCCGATGAAGTGAAAGGTAAAGTAGGTGAAAATTTACGTACCGCCTTACCTCAATTGCCGCTTTCATATGAGCTCGCCACCATCAAGCTTGATGTTGAACTTGAGCAAACAGTGGCTGAGCTAAAGCCAGTGGCGGCTGATATTGAAAAATTAACCGCGCTTTATCAACAATTCGAATTAAAACGTCTATTGGCAGATTTAACTGCCGGAGACGATAAGCCCGCAGCTGTTGTACAGAGCGCCGATGAAACTGTCGAACTGCCTGGCGATGTTGACGCTGAATATGACATTGTACTTGATAAGGCAAGCTTTGAAATTTGGCTTGAAAAGTTAAAAACTGCAGAGCTTTTTGCTTTTGACACTGAAACCACCAGTGTTAACTATATGAAAGCAAAACTGGTTGGTTTGTCATTTTGTATCGAAGTAGGAAAGGCGGCTTATGTGCCTTTAGCACATGATTATTTAGATGCGCCAGAGCAACTTGAGCTAGATTGGGTGCTGGCACAACTAAAACCGTTATTAGAAAGTAAAACCGTTGCGAAAGTTGGGCAAAACTTAAAATACGATGCCAATGTGTTATCGCATTATAATATTGCCATGCAAGGTATTGCTTTTGATACCATGCTCGAATCTTACTGCTTTAATAGTGTCGCTACGCGTCATAACATGGATGCCTTAGCAGAAAAATATTTAGGCTATAAAACCGTTCATTTTGAAGATATAGCCGGTAAAGGCGCAAAACAGCTAACGTTTAATCAAATTTCCATTGAACAGGCAGGCCACTACGCCGCCGAAGATGCCGACATTACCTTACGTTTACACCAAGCAATTTATCCACAATTAGCTAGAGTGCCTTCACAGCTTTCTGTATTCGACGAAATTGAAATGCCCTTGTTGCCTGTGCTTGCCCGTATGGAGCAGCATGGTGTGCTAATTGATTGCGATATGTTAGATCAACAAAGCCAGTCGATTGGTGTGCGTTTATCTGAGTTAGAAATTGAAGCACACAACTTAGCTGGCAAAAGCTTTAACTTAAGTTCGCCTAAGCAATTGCAGGTGATCTTATTTGATGAGTTAAAAATACCGGTTATTAAGAAAACCCCTAAAGGTGCGCCTTCGACTGCCGAAGAAGTATTGCAAGAATTAGCCTTAGATTATCCATTACCGAAGGTTATTTTGGAAAATCGGGGTTTAAGTAAATTAAAGTCGACTTATACCGATAAATTACCGCTGTTGGTGGTTGCTAAAACCAATCGTGTTCACACGTCATATCATCAAGCAGTGACGGCAACGGGGCGATTATCTTCGACCGATCCCAATTTACAAAATATTCCAATTCGCAGTGAAGAAGGGCGTAAAATACGCCTAGCCTTTATCGCGCCACCTGAGCATAAAATTGTCGCCATCGATTATTCTCAAATTGAATTACGCATTATGGCGCATTTATCAGATGATCCGGGCTTGGTAAAAGCGTTCTCTGAAGGTAAAGATGTTCATAAAGCAACAGCGGCAGAGATCTTTGCCGTACCGCTTGATGAAGTAACCGGTGATCAACGCCGCAGTGCTAAAGCGGTTAACTTTGGTTTGATTTATGGTATGTCGGCATTTGGCTTGGCAAAGCAATTGAACGTTCCTCGTCATACAGCACAAGCATATATGGATAAATACTTTGAGCGTTATCCTAATGTTTCTCAGTACATGGAAGATACTCGCCAACAAGCGACAGAAACCGGTTATGTTGAAACCTTGTTTGGCCGCCGACTCTATTTACCTGACATTAATGCAAAAAATGGTATGCGTAAAAAAGCGGCTGAACGTGCGGCTATTAATGCACCCATGCAAGGAACAGCTGCAGACATTATCAAAAAAGCGATGTTGGCGGTTGATGCATGGATACAAGCACAAAACGACCCTAGAATTAAAATGACCATGCAAGTGCACGATGAATTAATTTTCGAAATACATCAAGATATCGTAGAAGCAACAACCGCAACCTTGGTTGATATCATGAATAACGCCATCAGCATGAGTGTACCGCTTATTGCCGAAGCAGGTATTGGTGATAACTGGGAGCAAGCGCACTAGATAGCGTTGTTGGCAATGGGGGGCGTTATAATACATTTGATTCAATGTATTATAGGAGCTTAGCTTACCCCAAGTGCGAGTGAGCGATGAAGGCGAGTTTCATGCTTGTATGAAATTTATACTTTCGCTAGACGTTCTTATTAAATAGCACTAAATGATCCCTTCATAATGTGTTCTTTAGGCCTCTATTTAGAGGTCTTTTTTTATAAAAAAAATCAGTGATTTAAATATAAAGAAAACTTATATCCTGCTTCTGTTGCTGAGTCCATATTACAGTTGTGATAAAAAAACACCTTAATGTAAAAAAATTACAGAATGTACTTTACAGTCTTAGAGTTCTTACTCTATAATGCATTTGTTCCTAAAGAACACTTGTTGTAATAATTTGTATTTTTAGCTCTCCTCATAGCTTGCAAGCCGATAACTTAGTTGTCGGTTTTTTTTTGCTCGTATGAAAATTATTTCAAATTTATACTGAAAATACATTTTTACATTCAACTTGACTATTTATGTAATTTTATTACATAAATTCGCTAGAGTTTAAAGAAGCTTGAATAACTTACCAGCGTTGCTACTTTCACTGTTTTACGCGCTTTGATTTTTATCGCCGACAAAGTCAATATTGATTAAGCAATTAAATTTACCTTAACTGATGCTGATCAATAACCAAGTTAGCTGAGTTGCTATTATCAAAACAATATTAAACAGCGGAGAATGATAATGGGATGTTGTGGTCAATGTGGTGGCGAAAGTCATGAACCAGTAGCGGAACAAGAGCAAGCACAAGAGCCAGTTGAAGCAACTGAAGAAGAATAAATTAATAATGTTGAGATAAAAGCAGCGACCTTAGCTGCTTTTTTATTGTCTGAAATTTGTCTCAGATAATATGCGTTACAATAAAAATGAGCTGAACTTTACCTAACGTGTAAGGTCAATAGGCTAATAATATAGCTAAGCTATTGTACTTATGAGTAATAGCGATAATATGGCATTAGCTAAAATAATATCGTGATTGAATCGAGGAACATATTTTGAAGAAATGGACGTTACCGCTGTTACTAACGTGTTTAGTTGCCTGTGAAAATACAAACAAGCTAGAAAACAGTGCATCAGTTAAAAAAATTGCAGGCATAACATTTGTTGAGCAAGTTGAAGCAGAAGAAGGTAAGACGGTTATTCCGTATCAGAAATATGTCCTAGACAACGGCTTAACACTGTTACTTCATCAAGATGACTCAGATCCTCTTGTCCACGTTGATATGACCTATCATGTCGGTTCTGGACGAGAAGAAATAGGTAAATCGGGTTTTGCGCACTTTTTTGAACATATGATGTTCCAAGGTTCAGAGCATGTTGGAGATGACGAACACTTCAAAATAGTCACTGAATCTGGTGGTACCATGAATGGTACAACATCAAGCGATCGTACTAATTATTACCAAACGGTTCCTGCCAATCAACTAGAAAAAATGCTTTGGCTCGAAGCAGACCGTATGGGCTTTTTAATTGACGCTGTCACACAAGAGAAGTTTGAAATACAACGTGAAACGGTAAAAAATGAACGTGGGCAAAGTTACGAAAATCGTCCTTATGGCTTGTTCAGAGAACGTGTTGCCCAAGCTATGTACCCAGTGGGACACCCATATTCATGGCAAACCATTGGATATATTGAAGATTTAAATCGCGTTAATGTTAATGACTTAAAAGCATTTTTCTTGCGTTGGTATGGCCCAAACAATGCCACCTTAACCATAGGTGGAGATATTGATGTTGAAAATGCATTGACCATGGTGAATAAATATTTTGGCACTATTCCATCAGGCCCTGCTGTGGCAATGCCGAAAAAATCACCGTTTACTATCGCTGCCGACCGTTATATTTCAATGGAAGATAATATTCATTTGCCGTTAGTGTACATGTCTTATCCTACCGTGAGTATCAGGCATGAAGACGAAGCACCCCTTGATTTACTGTCGAGTATTTTAGGTGGTGGTAAAACCTCATTACTTTATAAAAACCTCGTTAAAAACCAACTGGCTGTGCAGGCGTCGGTAAGTCATCCGTGCGCAGAGCTAGCTTGTACTTTTAATTTATTAGCGCTACCGCATCCGGCCTCAGGTAAAACCTTGGCTGATATGGAAAAAATTATTCGCGATACCTTAGTGGAATTTGAAGCACGCGGCGTTGAAGATGACGACTTAATAAAAGCAAAAGCTGAAATGGAAGCAGGTTTTGTTTTTGGTTTACAAAGTGTGGCGGGTAAAGTCAGTCAATTAGCCGCAAATGAAACCTTTAAAGGTAACCCTAATTATATTGAACAAGATATTGCCCGTTATGCAGCAGTAACGAAAGCCGACGTGATGCGTGTTTATCTGAAGTATATTAAAGATAAGCACGGCGTTATTATGAGTGTTGTGCCGAAAGGGCAAGCTGATATGGTTGCCGCCAAAGATAATTATACGCCACAACCGAGAGTAATTCCTGAGCTTGTTAAAACAGCAGATGTCGACCTAAAAGTACGTAAAACCGTAGATAACTTTGATCGCAGTATTATGCCAACAGCAGGAGCTAATAAAGCCGTTGAAGTGCCAGCAATGTGGCGAGAAACCTTTGCCAATGGCATCAAAATTCTGGCGTCACAAAGCACAGAAACCCCCACCACATCGATATTGATAAAAATTCCTTCTGGTCATTACTTTGAAAGCAAAGACAAGGCAGGTACTGCCGAGCTTTTAGCAGCAATGCTGAATGAGTCAACGACTAAACGTAGTGCAGAAGCAATGAGCAAAGCATTACAAAAATTAGGGGCTTCAGTTGGGATCTCTGCAGGTAACAGTTACTTAGCGATTAATATAAATACTCTAAGCAAGCACTTAGACGCAACGTTGGCATTAGTTTACGAAAAGCTTACCGCACCAGCATTTTTAGCGAGTGAGTTTGACCGTAATAAAAGTAATGCAATTCAAGGCGCAATTAATGGTAAGAAGGATGCGGGCTATTTAGCATCGACAGCATTCCGCCAATTACTGCATGCTGACAATATCGCTGCAATTGCAAGTTCTGGCTCAGAAGCATCGCTAGAGAATATTCAATTAGCTGATGTTAAGGCGCTGTATGAACAGCAAGTGAAGCCGAAAGACAGCCAAATAATCTTAGTATCTGACTTAGATAAAAGTCGTGTTCTAGCGTCTCTAGCTATATTTAAGCCATTAACGGGAACGGGCAAAACACTATCGCTAGACTTAGCTGATTCAACCGCTAAGTTGGGCGTTATTTACTTAGTTAATAAAGACAATGCAGCTCAATCCGTCATTCGCATTGGTAAGCGTTCACTTACTCAGGATATCACTGGTGAATACTATCGTGCTTATTTAATGAACTTTCCATTAGGTGGCGCTTTTAGTAGTCGTATTAATCTAAATTTACGCGAAGACAAAGGATACACCTACGGCGCCCATTCTTATTTTTATGGTGACAAATTTTCTGGTGCTTATACGGCAAGTGCTGAAGTTCGTGCTGATGTGACCGACAAATCAATTGTTGAATTAGTTAATGAAATACAGCATTACGCAGAGCAAGGGATCAGCGATGAAGAACTTGCGTTTATGCGCAATGCCATTAACCAAAAAGACGCATTAAAATATGAAACGCCGAGTCGTAAACTTAGCTTTTTGGCACAAATTTTAGAGCATGACCTTAGTAGCGATTTTGTTAAAAGGCGTAATGAAATTGTCGCGACTATTAGCAAAGAAGAAATTAACACCTTAGCGAAAAAGCATCTAGATATCAGCACCATGTTAATGGTGGTAGTTGGCGATGCTAAAACCTTAAAGCCACAATTAGAGGCATTAGGCTACCAAGTCATTAATTATGAAATTTAATGATGTTTAGTCAGTAATAACGATAAAGGCCGCTAATTATGCGGTCTTTTTATGTTCAGGAAGAACGGTCAGTTTTTTTGTTCCAGACAAAAACTAAGTAGCTACATTCGTTTAGGAAAAACGCTTAACAGCATTGATTAATTCATCAGCACAAAAAGGTTTAGTTAAATAAGCTGAAGCTCCAAGCTCTATGGCTTGTAGCTGATCGGCCTCATCATGAGAGCCAGATAAAAATAGGATCGGAATATCTGCGCGACTGACAATAGACTTTATTCTTCGGCAACATTCAAAGCCGTCCATGTCAGGCATATGAATATCTAAAATTATTAAAGCAGGTTTATGGGAAATGAGTAGGTTGAGAGCTTGTCGACTTGATTTTGCCGCAAAAATTTGACAACCCAAAGGTTGAATTATTTTTGAAACAACACGAATATTAATTGAGCTGTCATCGACGATAAGTATATCGCTACTTGATTTTTTATCTTCCATAAATTCATCATGTTAGTTCCTTTGTATTAATCTTATACGTTGAGCTTATATTTAACAACTCCGACTAGTCGTTTAAAATTTAATCAAGTTTTTTTGATGACATCCAGCATGCTAAAACACTCTTAAAGGGGGTAGTGAGACTTTCGCCATAGGTCATTACTTATGGCGAAAGTCTAGTACTTAACAATAACACCCTAATTATTTACTTGGATATTTTGCGGGTGTGGTTTTATTTGGTAATGTCGCGCGTATAAATTGGCGAATATCTTGATTAGACGCTTCTAAGTCTTGATAGCGTAGGTACATCATATGGCCGCTTTTATAACCCTTAAAGGATAATCTGTCTTTCATTTTTCCACTAGGGTCTAGCTGTGCCAAGGTATATTTAGCATCAAAATAATTAGTCGCACCGTCATAATAGCCCGATTGAATCATGACATTTAAGTACGGATTTTGTGCCATCGCTAGCCGTAAGTTTTCACCCGTTTTATTGTTACTTCTGTCCCAAGGGTGCACGTTACCAAACATATTATATTTAACGTCAGTTTTATAATTAAGCTCTTCACGTAAATAATAATTTATTGCTGGGGTAAAGCTGTGTAACCAAGACGTTAGCTCCGCATTATAATCAGGGCGACTGCCGGTAACTTTTTCATCGATACCTAAATAGCGGGAATCAAGTCGGCCAACGGTTTGCTCGCGATCGCGCAATATTTCTTTCCAAAAGTAAGATGCCTCAATATCTAAATTATTGCGTAAGACCTCTTGTACTGAAAGCCCAGAATAGCGTGCTACGGTTTCCGCAATGCGCTGTTTTTCATCTGAGGCAATAAAGCCGCCTTTGGCGAGGGCAGGTAAGTATTGTTCAAGCGTAAACTGTTCAATTTCAGGTAAAATTTCTAATAAATCACGGTTTTGTAGATCGCTTGCTAATGCTTTGTGATACCAAGCGGTTGCGGCGAAATACGGTAGGCGATTAGCGGCTTTTACCGGACCATCGCGCTTAATGCCAATATCCGTAGGTGAGACTAAAATTACGCCATTGAGATACATCCATTGACGAGCCTGTAATTCTAAGGCTAAGCCTGAAACACGTGTCGTGCCATAACTTTCACCGATAAGGTATTTAGGTGATTGCCAACGGTTATTGCGCGTGACAAAGGTATTTACCCAATCAGCTAGGTATTTAACGTCAGCATTGACCCCAAAGAACATTTCCTTTTGTTCTGCTTTGGATGGCATTTTCCCGTCTTTATCGGGCAGTACTCGTGAGTAGCCAGTATTGACCGGATTAACAAAAACAATATCGGCGGTATCTAAAATAGAAAATTCATTGGTTTTTACACCGTAAGGTTGTAACGGAAAGCCTTCACTATCTACATTCAGCACTTTAGGACCAGTATAAGCAACATGCATCCAAACTGACGCTGAACCTGGGCCACCATTGAACGAAATCAGTAACGGGCGTGCAGCCCTATTTTTTACTTTTGAGCGTTGATAATAAGTGTAAAAGAGACTGGCTGTAGGGTTACCTTCATCGTCCCAAACCGGTTGTGTGCCTGTGGTTGCTGTGTAGTCAAAAGACTTACCATTAACTTTCGTGCTATGGCTACTGGTGCTACTTTCATCAATCGCAATTTTGCGTTCAAATTCTGCATTTGCCAATGGCGATAAAATTAGTAGTAGGCCAGATAAGGTTATCAAATGTCGAAATGTCATAACGATGTCCTCGGTGTTAAAGTTTATAGCTTTAGCCTACGTTAGCGTGCAGAAAAAGTCATGGTTAAAAGTTAGAACGGCTATTTCTAGCGATTAATAACAGTGCATCTTATTTGCGAGAGGTTAAATAAACAATAATTATATATTGACCATCTACAGCGGCGAAGTTTTTCTTAAGTTGGGTAATTTGCATTAAATGTTGGGCCGGTAAAATGATAACGTCTTGTTGGCTGCCTACGGTTAATGTAGCGTCGTTGAATAAGCTATAAATGAAGCAAAAATCACCTTCTTCAAGCACGTGAGCTTTAGCTTTTAGTTGGCAATCTACTTGCGTAATAAAGTGTGAAGTACGGGTAATAATATTAAAATCTGTTATCTCGGCGTTATGCAAATTACCGACGGTTTTATTGCCGCCATCAAATGTTGCAAGATCTAATAACTGAGATAAACGGTCAATTTTGTTATCGTTATGCTGCAAGTTGATACCGTCACCAGCAATTAAAATGAGGTTCCGGGTATAGCCTTCAAAATTAGAAAAAATACCGTCTTCAACCACACTGGCCATACTTAAGCGCCAATCAAAATCCTCTAAAGTGCCAGCAGAATTTATCGCCATCTCAATCGTTTCGCCTTTACCGTTTTTCCATGGTACGGTTTTAAATTGTTTTGGTTGAATAATTTCTATCATGTGAAGCCCTGTAAGTGTCATATTATTGAGATCATAACGTGAAAAGCTGTGACTTGTCTGTGCGAATGATGCTTTATTTTTGGGCTAATTTCATAATTTGTTACGCTTTTCTTTAAGCTAGCTGCAATTAACAATTGATTAACAAAAAGTGCTTTGTTAGCATGCGCGCTTTCTCATCTATATGTAAATAAAAGGAGCTTCTTATGTTTAAAAAATCTTTTATTGCACTTTCTTTAATGGTGCTACCTTTGACCGCTTCTGCAAACTGGTCAGCGGGTGCTGGTTATGCAAATTTATCAGACAGTGACGATGGTGAGTCAATTTCACTTGGGGTTATTTACGGTGCAGTCGCTTATGAATTCACGAAAGAGGGCAGTAATTTTTCTCTGATGCCTGAACTGCGCTTGGGTACTGGCGTGTCAGATGACAAGTTTTATGGCGCTAAAATAGAAGTTGAGCGTTTTACGGCGTTATCAGTGCGTGGCCAATACAATTACGACAACGGTGTTTATTTGTATGTTATGCCTTCATATGCAAACTTAGATATGAAAGCGAGTTTTCGTGCCGAGTCGTATAGCAACGATAGCTGGGAATTTGGTTTTGGTGGTGGTATTGGTAAAAACATCACAGATAAAGCAAGCATAGAAGCATCATATGAAAGCTATGACGGCACTGATGTATTAACTGTAGGTTTTAAATACGCATTTTAGTCATCAGTACAAGCGAAATAAAAAGGAAGCAGATGCTTCCTTTTTTTATGCTAATAATTCACCGTGCAAGTAGCTGCGTTATCTTGCGTACAATGATGATAATCCAAAAAGTAATGTGATTTAGCGGGCTTTTCTTGCTCAGTTATAAACTTATATAAAAGCTCGGTACCTAACTGGCCCATTTCAAATGGCTTTTGACCTAAATTAGCCACTGAAACGCCAGCTTGAAGCGCCGCGAGTTGTATCTGTTCAGTATCTGCAGAAACTATAATAATTTTTCCATTGTCGATACTTTCCTTAAAGTTAAGCATTTGCTCAATGTATTTAGGATTAAATTGTGCAAAACCAGCCACAGCCAAAAATATCGGCGGTGTGCTTCTAGCAACCATAAATTTCAACTGATTGAGCGCAAGATCTCTTTTGCCTAAACTATAAAGTGGGCAGCGTGCTGTTTCGAACCAGTCATCTATTCCCGACAAACGTTCAGAACGTTGCCCTGAAAGTGCGTAACGCACACCTGCAATACGTTCGTTTAAATTGGGCGCTGAGGAATGGCCGGACTGCAAACAAATGTAATTATGCCCTTGCTTGGCAAATCTCTTAATATAAGTCCCCAGTTCTTTACCAAAATTGAAGTTATCTGTACCTACATAGGCCAGTCTATGTTGTTGGTGCTGAGGCAGTAAATCAGAGTCAAAAGTGATCACGGGAATTTGGCTGTTTTCTATTGCTTGTAATGCACCATTAGCTAAAAATTCTGAATCGGTGATTGATATTAATAAACCATCAATGCCTTTTTTCAGTAAATCATTAACAATAATATTTTGGGCACGAATATCCTGATAATTTTCAGCACCATCGTAAATACAACGTATGTCGTTATGGCTTTCAGCAAACTTTAAGCAGCCCTTAAAAGATTGCAAATAGAAACTATCGTTTTTTGTTTTTCCGACTACACCAATAACGATTTCAGCAAATGAAGGGTGAGATAAAAACAATAAAAAACTAAGAAGTAAAAAGTAACGCGGTTGTCGAGAGCGGTAATTTTTATATTCAACTTTTGAAAACAACAATGAATAATCCTCAACAAAATTATATAGATAGTATCAGGGATATTATAGTCAATAAATGGGATTATGGCAGGAAAATATAATTTACTATGGGAACTTTCGTCATTGATGAACGCACTTTATAGCAATACTGTTGCAGTATTATCATGTGCGTTATCGATACGTTATCTTGAAAAATATCACGAGAATGTTTTACAGAGATAAAAAAGCAGCAATTAAGCTGCTTTTTCTAAACTATAACCGTGAAACTAATCGAGTTATTATTTTAGTGATGACATGTATTGTGATAATGCAGTAATTTCTTCATCCGTTAAATTTGCTGCAACACCTTGCATCATGGCATTGAGGTCATTATTACGTGAACCATCACGGAATTTTTCTAACTGAATTTTTAAGTATTCAGCATTCTGGCTTGCAAGGGCAGGAAAACCAGCACTTGGCATGCCTTTACCGTTAATGCCATGGCAGGCAACACAGGCAGTAACTTCCATTTCAGCGTTGCCACCTAAGTAAAGTTTTTTACCTATAGCGTTATCGCTACCGTTACCAGCAGTAATTTTTTGGCTAGCATAAAAAGCAGCAACATCGGCCATATCTTGATCACTGAGTGCCATTGCCATGCCGCCCATAACCGGATCTACACGGCCAGCTTTACCAGCCGAAGTCATGCCTAGCTTAAATTCAGTGAGTTGTTTAACTAAGTAGCTGGCACTTTGGCCTGCTAATTTAGGGTACATAGGTACAAGGCTATTGCCGTCAGCACCATGACAGGCGGCACACATAGCTGTTTTACTTTTACCCGCTTCAGCATTGCCTTCAGCTGCATTAGCAGTAGCTACTGCACTTAATCCTAATAAAACAGTCATGATAAATTTTTTCATTGGCTTAGTCTCTGCTTGTCATTGATGCGAAAAGATACGATAAATCGTTTGTTTTGGCATTCTACACGAATTTAATGATTGTGAAATAATGACGTTAAAAAAATCAAATAAATGTTGGGTAATGTTTAGTGAATTCATATTTAACGATAAGTTAATATATAAAAAAAGCAGCGAATATCGCTGCTTATATTTATCTTGGCCAAGCCTTATTAATATAGTTACTTCATTGACGCCATATATTTTGCTAACTCTTCAATGTCACTTACTGACAGTTTAGAGGCAACACTCTGCATCATGGTGTTGTAATCGTTATTACGCTCACCTTTTTTGAACTTCATTAATTGCGCTTTTAAGTACGCTTCATTTTGGCCGGCAATCGTTGGGAAACCGGCTTTGTTCATGCCTTTACCGTTAACACCGTGACAAGCAACACAAGCGGTAATTTTGCGCTTTACGTTACCACCAAAGTAGAGTTTTTTACCTATTTCTGAACCGGCTGAATCAGCGACAGCAATTTTTTGTGCAGCATAATAACTGGCAATTTCTAACATGTCTTGCTCGCTTAACGCTGCAGCCATAGGTCCCATCACTGGGTCTTTACGGGTACCCGTTTTAAACTCTTGTAACTGCTTTACAATGTAGTCAGCACTTTGGCCAGCAAGTTTCGGGTAAAGTGCAACAGGGCTATTACCGTCAGCACCATGACATGCTGCACAGGTGGCCGCTTTAGCTTTACCGGCAATAACTTCAGCGGTTACTGGTGCTGCAGGCATGACTCTGCGTGAAACCACGTTAGCAACGGCTGCAGGGTCGGCAAAATATGCCGCCATGTCAGCAATGTCGTCTTTCGTCATGGCTCCGGCAAATTGATTCATGGCGTAGTTGACACGATCTTTGTGCTTAAAATTCATTAATTGTTTAGCGATGTATTCAGGGTGTTGGTTCGCTAGGTTAGGGTAAATTAATACCTCACTGTTACCTTCGCTGCCATGACAACCAATACATGCGCCAATGCTGCGAGAAGCATCACCTAGTTCATATAAGCTTTTACCGGCTGCTGGGTTAGGAACATAAGCAACAGGTGCTGAATTCGCTGCGCCAGCGGTATTTTCTGAACCACTGTCACTGCTTGCACCGTTACGTGGTAAAGCTGAGAAGTAGGCGGCTAAGTCAGCCATATCTTGTTCAGATAAAGCTGCTGCCATTGGTGCCATTAGCGGATCTTTACGGTCACCGATTTTGAATGCGTTAAGCTGTTTTGCAATATAGTCAGCATGTTGGCCAGCTAAGTTAGGAAAGCTATCGCTAGCGCCAATACCGTCTGCACCATGACAGGCAGCACAAGTTGCTGCCTTAGCTTTACCTGCGTCAGCATCACCTGATGCAGCCACAGCAATATTCATACTTAGTAGGATTAAAATTAATGAAGTTAAAATATGTTTCATAACAAAACTCTCAACATGCTTTTGTAATTTTATTGAATGTCTTCAATAAGCCGAAAAAATTGGCGTCATCATACACTATTAACGCCCTTTATAGGACGTTTTAGCGAAAAAATTTGCCTAAAGTCTAATACAATTGCATCTTTAGTGCGAAAAAACGATATAATATGGTTTTAATTTACCTTGTTGGACCTAAATCTTGTCTTCTACAGCCATTCATCTAACCAAAGCGACTTTTACCATTAGCGCACCCGATATCCGTCGTTTACCCGCAGATAGTGGTATTGAAGTGGCATTTGCCGGTCGCTCTAACGCAGGTAAATCAAGCGCGTTAAACACCCTAACTAATCAAAGAAGCCTTGCTCGTACCAGTAAAACACCTGGCCGAACCCAATTGATCAATATTTTTGAAATTGCTGAAAACAAGCGCTTAGTCGATTTGCCAGGCTATGGCTTTGCCAAAGTGCCAATGGAAATGAAGAAAAAGTGGCAGAAAGCCTTAGGTGAATATCTAGAAAAGCGTGAATGCTTAAAGGGTTTAGTAATATTGATGGATATTAGGCATCCATTGAAAGACCTTGATATGGACCTTATTAAATGGGCTGCTGAAGGTGAATTACCTGTTTTAGCCTTACTCACCAAAAGCGATAAATTATCGCAAGGTAAAGTAAGTTCACAAGTACTGGCGGTTAAAAAGCAATTGGCATCATTAAATGCTGATATTAAAGTACAGGCATTTTCATCATTAAAACGCACCGGCTCTGAACAAGCTGACGCGGTAATTTGTAACTGGTTTCAAGATGAAAACATCCAACCTTTGACTGAGTTAAGCGAAGAACCTTTGCCCGAAGAGTAAGCAAAGTTACAAGGTACTAAATACGGCATAATAATTTCACGCCTCGAATGTTCGGGGCGTTTTTGTGTTTATTCTTTAATTGTTTAGCGGGTTAATTCCGGCATCAGTTAACTTTTTTTTGTCGACATGCTTGCTAAAACGCTGCATTAGTCGCTGTAGTTTAGGGTGAATATAACGTTGGCAAAAAGGCCGGTTTGGTGAGCTATAAAAATAATCCGTTAACTCTGCTTTATTGGCTTTAAACTCACTAAATGGTAATACTTGTGTAATGATTTCTTGTTGAAAATCGCCTTGCAGTTGCTGCAAAATTTTATGGCATTGCTGTGCTTGAATATCACTATTGGTATAAACTGCCGAGCTGTATTTTTTGAGCATTGCATGATTGGCTGTGCAAGCATGGGTATGTAAATGAATGCTGAGCAAATCATGCAGGGAAATGATCTCAGGTTCGAAATACACCTCAATAGCTTCAGAAAACTGAGTATTTGGTGCAACCGAGGCTACCCAACCTTGGTTGATTTGAATTACCCCTTTTAATGACGCAAAAACACCTTCAGTGCACCAATGACAACCACCACCTAAACCTATTCTATGCTGCCATAGCATAGTATTAATTTTCAGGTAACACCCAATCAGGGCGCGGGAAGTGGCAAGTGTAGCCATAAGGTACGTGCTGCAAATAATCTTGATGCTCGGCTTCTGCTTGCCAAAAATCACCGGCTGGTGCAACCTCGGTGACTACTTTACCAGGCCACAAACCTGACGCATCGACATCAGCAATCGTTTTTATTGCGATGTTTTTTTGTTGCTCACTGGTATAGTAAATAGCAGAGCGATATTCACTACCTCGGTCATTGCCTTGTCGGTTTTCTGTCGTCGGATCATGTATTTGAAAAAATAATGCTAAGATTTTTCGATACCCGATCACAGTATTTTCAAACAGTATTTCAATACCTTCAGCGTGGTCACCATGATTCCGATAGGTGGCATTTTCAACATTACCACCAGTATAACCAACGCGCGTTTCGACTACGCCAGTTAATTTACGAATCAAATCTTGCATGCCCCAAAAACATCCACCGGCCAATACCGCACGTTCAATCGCCATAATTTATCCTGCCACTTGTGATAGATACGCTTCGTAGCCTTCAGCAACCATATTGTCGCGATGAATAAACTTCAAAGAAGCAGAATTAATGCAATAGCGCAAGCCGCCGTGTGTCGCTGGACCATCAGTAAACACATGGCCTAAATGGCTATCGCCATGAGCAGAACGTACTTCTGTGCGCACCATGCCGTGAGTCTCATCGCTAAGTTCATTAACGTTTATTGCTTCAATAGGCTTACTAAAACTAGGCCAGCCACAACCTGAGTCAAATTTATCGGCTGAGGCAAACAACGGTTCACCTGAAACAACATCAACGTAAATACCGGGAGATGTATTTTCTAGGAGCTCGCCAGTCCATGGGCGTTCAGTGCCACTTTCTTGCGTCACGCGATATTGCTCAGGGGTTAAAGCAGCAATAGCTTCGCTCGATTTTTTATATTGAGACATAAATTCTCCTCAGTTATCTAATAACTCGTTAATGGCTTAGTACGTATTCACTAAAACTAAAATATTAGCGTGATATACGCCACCTAACAATAGACCGGAGAATTAATGAATAATTCGCACCATGTCAATGCTAGGCTATTTATTTTTGTAATCGTAATTAAAATTTATCGGCAGGAATTTTAGACATAAAAAAACCGATGGCAAAGTGGCCATCGGTATAGTTAGCTTGGGGAAGCTAGAATTCAAAATTAATACAACAGGTGTTCTAAAGAGAACAAAATAAGTATAGAGCAACCACTCTACAAAAGTAAAGCCTTTACTCTAAAAAAATATTAATTTGTTTTTATATAAAAATAGAGTGTGTGTGGATCGTCACAAATAATAGAAATGCGTCACTCGATGAGGAAATTTGATATGATACTACCGTTTATGGCAAGCAAATTTCCTACTGGTTGAATGGCCATTTACTCGATCATTCTTTAGTGCCGTCAACTTTAAGGCTTAGCATTCCAGCTAATTTTCTTATAAACTTTCAATTGTTTAAGTCAAAAATTAAATCTGTTATTTTTGGTTTGTTGTTTATCTATCTTGTTATTCTTAGCGGCAAAATAGACGACGAGCAGCTAAGTATGGAAGACATTTTATTTAATAATAAGGATATTTATGAAATATATTTTTTTAGCCGTTAGCCTATTAGTGTTAAGCGCTTGCGGGGGCGGTAAGGATAAAAAAACAGAAGGCAGCAATGAATTACCAGAAAATGCCGCGAGTTTTACCTTACAAAACATTCGATTTGATGCGACAGATTATTATGAAGGTGAGCAGGTTACGGTTACTAAAGGTACTAGTTTTGAAGTTCAGTGGGTATCACCCACGTCAGCACCTTACATCATAGATTTACACTTATCGACTAGCGGTGCAGTACATTCTGACAGTAATAAAATAGTAGAACTTAAGTGTGGCAGCGCTTCTTTCTCACTTTGCCCTAACGCAACAGCTGAAGTGCAATGTGAAATTGATGATAACAAACTATCTTGCTTTATTGGAAGTGACTACATAGGTAGCGTCGGCTTTCAGGAGCAAGAGCTATCAAAGCTCAAATTTATTATAAAAGGTTGTGATGCCCTCAGTAATTGTGACGTAAAAACCTTTAATTTGTCGGTACAGAATAAGACCGGGTAATGCTGCGGATTTATAATAACTTTGTAGTTAAAAAGCACCATTATTTATCAGAAATTCTGCTGGTAGTATTAATATACCAGCCACGAATATTACTTTTGAAAATCGAAGTCTAATAAGTGACTATGCTGCATTATTTATTTCAACACGGTAGCATATTCCACCTTTAGCTAGTGATAAGGTCTCTCGTTTACCTGCGGGGAGTAAGCTCTACAACTTGGGTCTTTTAGCGTTCGGCCGATGGCTTATTAGTGGTTTCTGATGATGTAACTCGCGCTTTACTTTTAGCTCTTTTTTTCTTTTTGGCATTTTTACTGGCTGAAACTACGGTCTTAACAAACTCTGCTGATTTTTTGCTGGGATTAAAAGCAATTTTAATAGTTCTACCGTTATGTTCAATAATATCGCCTTGGCGAACTTTTTTACGTTTTTGCACGACAACTTCATTGTTTACTAAAACCTTACCTTCACTGATCATGGTTTTAGCTTCCCCGGCAACGCCAACCATATCGGCAATTTTGAGTAATTTATAAAGTTCTATAGGTTCAACACAGATTTCGAAAATTGGGTGTTCAGACATGAAATACGCCTAATAATTTTAAATAATAATATCGTTAAATTCTAACATGCATTGCATAAAACTTGTATTAAGGATTCTTTATAATACTGAGTGAACATATTTGGTAACACCTTAGGTATTTTGTATCATAAAGTACCGGGCTGGCCAATTGCTTTTGGTGATGATGATGACGAGAAAAATTATTTAGAAAAGGCCTTAGCACTAAACCCGCAGGGTATTGACCCGCATTATTTTTACGGTGAATTTCTCTATGATGAAAGGGATTATACTGAAGCGAAAAATCATTTGTTATTGGCTCAGCAAGCACCGAAAA
>OJDR01000141.1_pt1 | contig 25095 bp, 23 predicted proteins | sample 1593081 | NCBI WGS metagenome assembly OJDR01 (sample SAMN05416873, study PRJEB24817) | seawater metagenome | isolation source: Sea water | place: Canada:Atlantic | collected 2013-11
AGCATGGATGCCATCGCTCAACTGGCCCAAGTGTCTAAGCGCACGGTATACAATCATTTCCCTTCCAAGCAAGCGCTGTTTGAGCATATCGCTCATACTGTATGGCAGACGGCTAATCAGGCCAGCAAAGCCTGTTTTAAGTTAGAGGAAGACTTAGAGCCACAATTAATGGCTTTGGCCCTTCAAGAGTTAGCCTTGGTGGGGGACGAAAGTTTTTTACGATTATCAAGGGTGTTAATGGCTGAATTTATTCACGAGCCAGCCATGGCCCAAGCGATTTTAGAGCGGTTTAGCCAGGAAGAATCTTCTTTAACTCAATGGATGCAACAAGCGAAGCTACATGAACGACTAAACATTGCAGATGCCGAGCAAGCCGGAGCGCTGTTTTACAGTTTAATTAAAGCTCAAGCTTTTTGGCCACAAATTATGTTTGGCCAAGCGACAATTCCGACATCGCAACATCAAACTTTTGCTCGGCAGGTTTGTACTATGTTTCTAGCGGTTTATGGAAAAACAGAAGCGCTGTGAAAAAAGCCCCAAGGTTTGGGGCTTTTTAAAACGGGAACATTAGAAGTTATATTGGGTGCCAAGGCTTACGAAACGAATATCATCTTCGCTGACAATGCTGCTGTCTGTTATGGCGTCATCTAAATACACATAGCCTACTGCTGCTTTCACGTCCCAGTTTTTATTAAAGCGATATCGCCCGTCAACGGCTAACGCTAGGTTAACAGCGCTTTTCCCTTCGTATTCGGCTCGGTTGCTAGTGGCTTCGCTTTGCGAGACCCCATAGAAATGGTTAACTCGGTCCTTGTCTTGCCAGATAAGGGTAATAGATTGGTTGAACTGCCATTGCTGCATATTAAAATCAAAAATATATTGAGCCTCGGCACGGTTACCGTATTTTTCACTGTGTAAGTCGCCAAATAATTTCACTTTCGCTAAACCCAAATCACTTTTGTGTCGGAAATAAATACCGCCGTCTGCTATAAATTCACGCTCTTTCAAGCCAATTAAAGCACTGTCATCTTCGTAAGTGTCATCATCTTCTAAATAACTGGTTTGGCCGCTTATTAATACGCCCCCAGAAAATACGCCATTGTCGGTTTTTCCTGAGCTTAATAACTTAGCCCCTAATTCGCCGTCTTTTAAAAATATTATGTCGCCTCGGTATTCAAGAATAGGCAGTAATAAATTGATGTTGTCTCCGTCCTTGTAAACATTGTTTAAGCTAAATGCTACGGCACCGGCTACCCATTTACTTTCGCTATCACCAGGGGTCATACCATCGCTTGATAGGGTGTCAGCGTTTGCATTAAAAGATAAAAAACAGCTAAGAGCTGAAACCAGAGATAAATTAAACAAAGAGTAAGTTTTCATAGTGGGCCTTGTAAGTGTCATAGACCCAGCATTGGGCCCTATGGAAACGATCTTACTCAGGCAGGTTGAACCTAGGCTGACGGGATGCTTAACCTAGGCTGAACACGCTAATTATTTTTCTATTGATCGATGTTTTCTCGACACTCGTATTGAATAGTCCAAGGGTTGTAGACAAATGTGTAAGGGGTTAATGAGGCGGAAGCCAATACATTAGGGGCGCTGAGTTCAATGGTGATTTTCTCCCATTGCTTATCATCACAATAATAAGTGGTGTTAAAGGGTTTGCTTAACTCCACTAAGCTAAATACCGCATCATGATGCCATTGTTCTCTGACGATGGTATCCCCTACGGTGGGACCATTAACAAAGTTCATGGTGCTGCAGGCACAAATACTTAAAATCAGTATCAATAACAGACAAACTTTCATGATTTGTCCTCCTGTGTTTCACACCAAACCCGTGCCGTTCTAGGGGCATAGATTCCTAGGGTGAATATGATGGACAGTGAATCGGTAAAAGTATTAATGGCTTGCATTTGCTTGACGGCTTTTCCTTGGCAAATTTCACGGACATTAATATCGTGCTCGCCTTTAAAGCCCCACCACCAATAAGCGTAACTTTTTTGAAAAGTGGCTGCTTTATGGTTTTTGGCTTGGGTATCGGTGCGTAAAGTCACCGACGAACAGCCCAGCATAAAAAAAATAATGGTCAATATGAGGAAGCTGCGAATCATTAGCTTGTCCTTGTGGGGAAAGTCATGGTGAATTTTGCTCCACCCATGGTTGAGCGTGAGAGTTCAATTTGGCCCTGATAACTATCTACAATATTTTGCACGATGGCCAGACCTATGCCTTGCCCTTGGTTGGTTTCATCAAGGCGTTTACCGCGATGAAATATACCTTGGCCTTGTTCTTGGTCTATGCCGTTTCCATCATCTTCAATGGCAATGACCAGTGAGTGCTGTTCTTGGGACACACTTACTACAATTTTGCTTTTAGCATGTTTAAACGCGTTATCTAATAGGTTGCCAAAAATTTCCATTAAGTCGTTTTCATCCCCTAAAAAATGTAGGTCTTGCCCTACATAGTATTGGATTTTAATGGATTTTTCTTTGTATAGCTTTTCCAAAGCACTGAGCACTAAATTCAATGTGGATTGTATATTAGTGCCTTTTGACAGTAAGTTATGGCCTGAGATAACGGCGCGACGTAATTGATATTCTATGGTGTCATTTATGCGCATAAAGGCGTTGTGAATAGTGGTGTTGTTGGGAATGTTTTCTAATTCAGATTTAATTATGGCAATGGGCGTTTTTAAACTGTGTGCAAGATCAGCCATGCTGCCACGGTATTTTTCACGTTGGCAGTGTTCCTTTTCAATGAGGGCATTCAAATTTTTAGCCACCCCTGAAAGTTCTAATGGATAGTCTTGTTGGAGCTTAGCTTGCTGGCCTTTTTCTAACTGAATGATTTCTTTTTCCAAAGTATGGATGGGTCTAAAGGCCAAATTAAGCACCCAAAACTGAATGCTTAACAACATAAAGGTCATGATAAAAAAGCCTACTAATAATCCAGTTCTAAAGCGTATTATCAGTGCATTTAGAGTGTTGGCTGCTTCGGCCACTACTAAGTGATAGGTTTGTTTATTTTCCCAAGTGATGGCGTAGCTGGTGGTGATGTATTCAATGTCATTAAAAAAACGGGTAGCAAAAAGCCAGTGGCCCACAGTGGCACTTTGGGGAAGATGGGTGGGGGCATTATCTAAAGATAAAGATTGCCAAATTATATTTTTTTGATCATCTAAAACCACCGCCCATAACTGCGCCTGTTCTGCATTAAACCCTGGGTTGGTTAAAACAGCGGGTAAGTGCAGTGTGCCTTGTTGATATTCTGCCACGGATAATAGGTTAAATATGTGCAGTTTAAGTCTATGGTGAGCGCTTTTTTGCAATTCCTCTCGGTAGCTAAAATCAATTAATAAGGTAATGGCCAGCATCATTACTACCGCCACAGCGGCAGTATTGATGGTAAAGCGTTTGCGTAAAGAGCCGGGCTTCATGAGCACTCTTTCATGACAAAGCGATAGCCTCGGCCACGCAATGTTTCAATGGGTTTAAGTTCCCCTTTGGGATCTATTTTTTGTCTTAGCCGTCCCATTAATACCTCAATGACATTGGCGTCTTTGTCGTCACTGTCATCGTATAAATAATCCATAAGTGCCGCTTTAGAGACCACTTTATTGGCATGGGTAAATAGGTATTCGGCCATTTTATATTCAAAAGCCGTGAGCTGAATCTCTTGCTGGTGAAGCTGCACCGCTTGGGTTTGTAAATTTAACGACAACGGGCCGTATTGAATTTCACTTTGCGAAAACCCCGCAGCGCGGCGCAGCATGGCATGTAAGCGTGCAATCAGCTCTTCGGTTTGAAAGGGTTTTACTAGGTAATCATCGGCGCCGGCATTTAGACCGTGTACTTTATCCTGCCAACCGCTTCGTGCCGTTAAAATAAGTATGGGAATGTCTTTTTTTTGCTGGCGAAGCGATGTAATGACCTCCATGCCAGACAATTTAGGTAAACCGATATCGATAATGGCCAAATCATAGTTAAATTCTAAAGCACGATACAATCCATCTTCGCCATCACTACTGGTGTCTACTTTAAAGTCAGCGGCCAGCAGGTGGTTCTTAAGCTGAACACGCAACACATTGTCGTCTTCAATAATCAGAATTTTCAAGGAGTAGCCTCCGGTAAGGCCATGGAAATATCGATAAGTTGCACCACCCCTTGTTCAGATAATATTTTTACTTGATATACCGCTTCTAGTTTTTTAACGCTTAATACCACCCCAGGGTAAGAGGAGGTGGCTTCTTTTATGGCTTGACGCATGGATTTACTGGCTGGCGTTGGGAGAGCGGTTGGGGGGTTGTCGTTGTATTCCAGCCATTGCTTAAGGGGCATGACCATTTCTTCCATGGTTTCATCTATCCACGCAGGGTCTTCCTTTTGGGGGATATCCTCCGCCAAGGTGATGGTGCTAAATAAAATCATGAGTAGAAAAATAACAATCAGACGCAAAATTCGATACTTGTTGAATATTAATGAAGTAATGATAACCAGCTTAACTGAACCCAAGCTGAATGAAAGTGCAGTAAAGCGTATTTTAGGCAACTTAAAGAATAGCTTGCCGGCAAATAGACGGCATTACTGACCAATTTGTACTTGATTGCGCCCCTGATTCTTGGCTTTAAAAAGGGCGATGTCGGTGCTTTTTATGAGCTCTTCAAAATCCTTGTGTTGGCTTCTTAATTCGCAAATGCCAATGCTCACGGTAAATCGAATGTCAGCTCCTAGATTGTGTAATACATTGTTTTCGATCACTTGGCGAATACGTTTGGCCACATTTAGGCAAATACTTAAGGGTTTATCTGGAATTAAAATAGCAAACTCTTCACCGCCTATGCGGGCAAGAATCTCTAGATCGCGAAGGTTGTCTTTACATAAGCGGCATAGGGTTTTAATGGCTTCGTCTCCCATGTCATGGCCATGCTCGTCATTAATACGTTTAAAGTGGTCAATGTCCAAAATCATTAAGCAAAGGGGCAATCGATTGCGTCGGCAGCGAACAAATTCCCGTTTGCCCATGTCACTGAAGTAACGTCGATTAAATACACCCGTTAACGAATCGGTTTGGGCCATTTTGCGAAGTTCATCTTCTAGGTTTTTTCGTTTGGTAATATCAAAAAATGAAATGATCGCAGCTGGTTGATATTCATAGCTGGCCACCACTGCGGAATAAATGATGGTGATTTTCTGTTCTTTATTGTTGGTGAATTGCAGCTCTTGGTTTAGTAATTCCCCTTTTTCTTTCAGCTCTATTGCCACTTCTTTAAGGGTAGATAAATCTAAAAAAGAATTATCCTCGCCCAGTGTGATACAAACATTTAGCTGTTTAAAATAACGTTTAGCATGTTCGTTGAAATACAAAACAGTTTGATTTTTCAATGAACGAATAATGATAGGAATGGGGGAGACTTCTAATATGCCGGTGACTTGTTCTTGGCTTTCTCTTAATTTACTTTCGGCTTCTTTTAAATAAGTGATATCGGTCCATGTGCCCACAAGATCGCCAGACTCAGTGCGCTGTTCTTTGCCAATGACTTGGCGGCCATCTAGCAATATTTCGTTAAAAGTATTGCTGGCAGACTGATGCCATATTAGGCGTTTATCAAAATAGTCACGAGGGTTTAAGGCGTTGCTGGTGACATATTGGGACTGCTGGGCAATCAGTGACTGGTATGACATACCCGGCTCTATTGTTTGGTTAGGTGATTGATACATGTTGTTAAAAACATTATTGCTCATAACTAACTTATCGTTTTCATCAAATAAAACAATGCCATCTGAAATGGAATTAATAGCATTTCGCAGTCTTTCTTGACTGGTCTCCACCGTTTGATATGCACTTAGCAGGCGTTGCTGAAACAGGCTAGTGAGAATGCTCATACCCATAATGAGCCCAGTAATAATAATTACCAATATCGACAAAGACATGGGGTCTAATCCCACAATGCTTTTGGCTGGCCCGGTATTGGGAATAAAGTGCACTGCCGCCATGCCCATGTAGTGCATGGCGGAAATGGCAACGGCCACTAACGAAATGCTAAGGGACTTAATTTGGCGGTAAACAGGAGAATGTTTGAAGCGGGTGGCGAGATATTTAAGCCACAAGGCGATGTAAGATAATAAAACAGCCACAGCAATGGATAAAATAAAGAGTGTTTTATCGTAATGCATTTGCGCATTCACATGCATGGCCGCCATGCCAGAATAATGCATGGTGCCAATGCCCAGACCAAAAATAAGCCCACCCACAAGAAATGTTAAAACACCTACTTTTTCATAACTTAGTAAATAAATGGCCGCGGCACTGGCCGCAATGGCGGGCACCATAGATAGCAGTGTTTCCTTTAAGCTATATGCCACAGGAATGGGTAATTGATAGGCCAGCATGGCAATGAAGTGCATGGCCCAAATCCCCAACCCCATAGAAAAGGCGCCACCGAGTAGCCACACATAACCCTTTGGGCGTGCACGATTCAGGCGGAATTGTTCAGACATGCCCCAGGCGGTATAAGCGGCCATGCAGGCTGAAAAATAGGATATTAACACCAGTACCCAAATGTAATCGGCCTGAAGGGCATGGCTAATGTCTTGATTAGAATCTAAAAACATGAGTTTCATGATCTTAGGTCCAAAGCTCTAATGATGATCTTTCAGTGTAGTTGAATTAGAAAAGCGAGAATTTGACGTAAACTACTATGTATTTAGTCAGGAAATTGACAGGAATCCATTCCTATTCATTCATGATGGGTCTTTAGAAGTAATAGCCTATTAAAATATTAAATTGACGATATTGAAAAGATTGAGAAGCTTTGTCACTGGGGTTCATGGATGTTCTGATATGCAATAAGTCTAGGTAGCCCACTTTAAATTCAGAACGTGTAAAAAAGCCGTTGTAGTTCATTTCAATTCCAGCCTTTAGGGTGCTTCCCCAACCCGAAAAATGAAGCTTTCCGTAAGGGGATTTATTTAAAAGCGTAGATTGACTTTTAAGTGTCACCACACCGGCCCCTAAGCCTGCTAAGCCAGATACATGTAGCGTATTAGAAAAGGAGTAGAGGGTTTTAAAATGGGTCCACTCCATATTGAAATATTTAAGGCCGGTGGAATGGTTAAACTCTAGAAATCCCTCTTGGTGAGCATTAATGGTGTCGTTTTGGTAAGTGCCATCAAAATCGCTGCCGGTATTAATGGTGCCATTTATAGTGACTAACTGGTTTTCATTAAAGTCACAGCCAAAATTATCCACGCCAAATGATATGGCGTAATCATCGTTTGAAAAGTAGCCCACCTTGAAAGTACTTTGTGGCTCGCCAATGTTTGAAGGGTTTAAAAAGTCATTCGCGCTTATGGCGGATTGTTCGCCTGTGGCATTTACATCTTTAAGGGTGAAGTCGTAATTTTCTCCTTTGAAATGAAGGTCGCTGTTTTCGTAGTGAGTGTTATTCCAGCCCCATAACACGAACATATTGCCTTTTTTATGAGCATCTATCGTGGCATTGGCGTGTAAGGGTATAAAAAACAAACACAGCAACAGTGTATTTCTGGCATTAATCATGGGCATTTATCATTATTTTTTACCTTAGTTCTTTCAATTGCTTCTATTTGAAAAGGCTTAGCTTGAAATGCATTCAACACCAATGCCAAGCAGTAATACCAGCCTAGAAAAGTGCGGTATTAGTCTGTAATAGGCACGTAGACTAATGATTAAACCTTAAGGTTTTCTGAAGAGCTTATAACTAGAGGGTTTTTGGAGCTTTAGCCATGTTGGCTTATGGGTGTAAAAGTATTGACAAAAAGAAGGGAATTACAGGGTTAAGGCTTAACTGTATGGTGCTAAGAAGGGCGCCTTGGTAGCGGCGCCCTAGCGATGGTAAGTGCTGATAGGGTTAAGTGTTAGCTGGCGTGTTCCAGCCAAGGCTTAAACCCCAAGTAAGACAATTGCGTTTGTGAAATAGGAATCTCAATGTTTTGTAAAACACTCTCAACCGTGTTTCGTTGAATCACAGGGCGGCTAAAAATCCAGCCTTGCCCATCTCCATGGCTAACAATGATTCGGCTGTAGCTTTCATCGCCGGGAAGGGTGGCGTGATATTCATCCATAAATACCCACACGGTTTTTCCCGGAAAGTAATTGGGCCAATCATCATCGGCGGGCCACAGTTCATCGTTTAAGACAAAGTCTCTAGGTTTTTTAGTGGGGCGCATAAATTTGGCCTCGTGATACCTTTACGTTTATGTTTTTTAAGTTTTTCATTGCCTGTATTAGTGGCCTCTACCTTGGTGCAAAATAACGGCTAGTGAGGATCTGTTTGTCTAATTTATCTTGGCTTTCAATATTCACTTCTAAATTGTAAGTACCCGCTAACTGGCAGGGGTCACTGCACAAAACTTGAAAGGCCACGGTGCGATCATCACCGGCACTGAGTTCAATGGTTAATGGTTTTTCAAGGTGTAAGCCTGAGTTTAAGGGCGCGACATTATAGTGTTTGGTTTGATGGGTTTTATTGTGCAACTTCAGGGTGTAACCATTGGCTAATTGGCCCTGGCTATTGTAGAAATACAATTGTCCGCGATCGCGAGAAAGGTGAGCGTCAAGGGTTTCTAGGAAACTTAATTGCAGCAGGAGCGCACCAGCTGTCAGTATTGTGCAAAGGGCGTAGCCCCATAATTTTCCACGACCAATTAATAGGTCTTTTAAATTGGCTTTCGAGAAACCCTTGTATGAGAAGTTAATAAGGCCGGTGGGTTTGTTAATTTTTTTCATGATGTCGTCGCAAGCATCAATGCAAGCGCCGCAATCAATACAGGCATACTGCAGGCCTTGGCGAATATCGATGCCCACAGGACACACTTGTACGCATAGCTCGCAATCCACACAGTCCCCTTCGCCTTTTTTAGGTTCTCCGCGTTCTTCGTTGTAGGTGACTTTTAAACTTTTCTCATCCAGCATGACCGATTGAAAGCGTGCGTACGGGCACATGTGGTTGCAGACTTGCTCTCTTAACCAACCCGCATTGATGTATGTGAGTATGCCAAAAAAGCCAAGCCAGAAAATTAATTCACCATCTAATTGACCGCCCACTAATGCCAGGCCAAGACTTTCACCGGTCTCAAAAAAGGCCACAAAGGTGAAGGCAGTGACAAAGGCAATCAATGCCCACAGAAAATGCTTGGCCATTAAGGGAAGGAGTCTGCGTTGCAGTATGGGTAAATTATTTTCTTTTAAGCGTTTATTGCGGCTCCCCTGGGTTTTTTCTTCTACCCAAGTAAACATCATGCTCCAAATGGATTGAGGGCATGCAAAGCCACACCATAATCGCCCAGATAAGGTGGCCACGGTAAATAAAGCAAACGCAGAGGCCATGGCCACCCAAATTAAAACCAGTAGGTCGTCGGGCCACAGTATTAGGCCAAGTAAATGAAGTTCGCGATTTTGAAGATCCATCCATAATAGCGGCGCGCCATTTAGCTCAAGCCAGGGTGCCAGTATGAAAATGGCTATCATGACGCCAGCGATGACTCGCCGCCATTTTTGGTACATGCCTTTGGCCAGTCGTATGGCTGGGTTGGAGCGCGTGGCGTCCACTTCCAATAGGGGGATAAGATTGCTCATAGAACCTCAACTGCTTAGTGACTGCTTTTATCTATTTCTGTCTATTGCAGGCACTGTGCCATAGGGTAAGTTGTTGATTTATAAGGCTTTTAGAGAGGCTGGGTGATCTTGGTGGTGGTATGTCGTGGCGATATATCGCGATGGCGCGATATATCGTTACCATGGAATGTTATTTAGATGATGCCAAGCTTTTTCATGCGCGATCGAAGTGTACTTGGGGGGACTTGCAGAAGGGCAGCACAGCCGTGTTCTCCGGCAATGACACCTTGGCAATATTCTAGGGCCGACTGAATGTGCTGGCGTTCAGCATCCTGTAGGCTTAATGGTTTAGATGAATTGATGGCGGGTCGGGCATGGCCATCTACTGATGTTATGTGCAGCATGTCGCCATCGTGCAAGATGGCTGCGTGTTCTACTCGGTTTTGCAGTTCTCGTACATTGCCCGGCCAGTTGTACTCGCTTAACCATTTTAATGATTGGCTGGTGATGCCATTAAACGATTTCCCCATACGTTTACAGGCTTGCCCAGCGAAGAGGTTTGCTAATAAAGGGATGTCAGATTTTCGCTCTCTAAGGGGCACCACGTTAAGTGGAAACACTTTTAAACGGTAATATAAGTCCATGCGAAAACGCCCTTGCGCCACGCATTGTTGTAAGTCGATATTACTGGCGGCAATGACGCGTACATCCACACTTAATGTTTGTGTGCCGCCTACCCGTTCAAATTCTTTTTCTTGTAATACCCGTAATAATTTCACTTGTGCTTCAAGGGATAATTCACTGACCTCATCTAAAAATAAAGTGCCGCCATCGGCTAATTCAAAGCGCCCAATGCGCCTTTGAACTGCTCCGGTAAAGGCGCCTTTTTCATGGCCGAATAGCTCGCTGTCAACTAAGCCATCAGGAATGGCGCCGCAGTTAAGCTTAACCATGGGGCGGTCACTGCGAGCACTTTGATGATGCAGTGCGCGGGCCACCAGTTCTTTACCCGTGCCATTTTCCCCTTGAATAAGGGCGCACGCATCGGTGGGAGCGACCATGGCAATTTGTTGCATTAAATCTTTTATGGGGGTGGACTGACCTACTAAGTCCCCTAAAAATTCGGTTTGTATTTCTTCTTGTAAATAGGTGTTTTCGGCTTGTAGGCGTTCTTTTAAGCGTTGTACTTGTTGTAAGGCTTCGTTGAGGTTCTCTTGAGCCAGCTTACGTTCACGAATGTCTTTAAACACTACTACCGCACCGCTAATTTTGCCGTTTTCTACGATGGGTGTGGCCGAGTAATCTACCGGAAAACTGCTGCCATCTTTGCGCCAAAACACTTCACTTTCGTTGAAGCGTGTGCGGCCATCTTTTAGGCATTGGTAAATAGGGCATTCTTGTTGCGGGTAATGGCGGCCGTCTTCAAAACTGTGATGATGATATTGATGAATACTTTTACCGATTAAATCACTGGCGGCCCAACCGGTTAAGGTTTCCGCGGCGTTGTTCACGAAGGTGGCATTGCCATTGGCATCTAGGCCATACACGCCTTCCGACATGGATTCTAATATGAAGCGGTAGCGGTGAAGAAGTTCCTCGGTGCTGTAACTTGGCTTAGGTTCGCTCATGAAAACTCTCGATGTGGGTCTATTGGTTTGTTTCCCAGACCCGTTTTAGTGACTTTGATGGTGAGGGAGTATAACCCAGTGACGAAATATCGCGACCTCATGGGTAATGACAAAAACAAAGGAGAGGGAGGTCTGAATGTGTTTAATGGCGCTTGATTGGTTTTTAAGGGCTTTATTTGGCTAATTTTCTTTTTGAGTTATACCAAAGCATTAGTCACTTTGGCCTATTTCAAAGTACTCATCTCTACCGCCGCCAAATAACAGTTGATGGGTTCCATCGCAAAGCGGCGGGTGCCCGGTTTTTTTACAGGCACAAACATGTAAGGTTTTGGTTTCTGTGGCCTCATACATAAGAGGTGAAAACTCACTGCCAGCGTGGCTGCCATCACACCAAGGTTGTTTGGTACTTTTGCCACAACTGCACCAGAAGTAGCGTTTACCAGCTACGACATCAACACTAATAGGCTGCTTATCCGACATGGCAGCTCCTTTTAATAAACTTAATAATGAAATACCTATAGACATGTTAGTTTAGATTGAAGGCAAGTTATTCAGTTAAGGATTTAAAAATTAACGGCAAGGATGAAGAGCCTTGAATGAGTAGCATTTATTAGTCAAAGGCGCAGTGTTAATTTAATGTGCAAAAACAGCTGTAAATATAAAAAGCTGTGATGAAATCATCACAGCTTTTTATATTGTTTTTAGTTTTTGCTATGCCAGGTTATTGAGTCTGTTGCACCCACACCATGCCAAATACTTCTCCATCGTCGTCGTTATCTAAAGTTAAATCTTCACTAAACCCCTCGGCTTCAGAGATGTCTTTAAAGAAAGCTTTTACCAAAAGCTCGTTACTTTCACTGGCAATTAATGCAAAGGCAGCCATCACATCATCCGTGTCGCTTTCTTCAATAATAAGGTAGCCCGCTTCACTAACACTCCAAGTTAAATTTTCTACATGGTCACCTTCACCGGTTTCGGTTTCTGTGATAACCGCGCTGCCGTCATCCGTAAACACAATGGTTTCATCATGCTCAATTTTAAATGTTTTTCCCACTACGGTGGCGTCAGTAAAGCCGCCGTTGCCACTGGCAATGTCATTAGTTAAGCGACAGTCATCCACCGCAGCTTCAAAATCATCAAAGCCTTTGGGCACAGCAGGTTCATCGTTGTCTTCATCCCAGCCAGAATCTCCTAAACGGCAAGGCACAAACACTTCACCCAGTTTTTCTTCGTTTTCATCCGGTATTTGGCCTTCATCTTCAATGATGTCCACATCGCCATCGCCTAAATCAATGTTGTCAGGGTCAAAAGCGGCCACTGCGGCATTAAGGGCAATTTCATTTATTACAAAAGGAGCGTCGTCTGGCAGAACGGTACCGCCTTCAAGTAATACCCCTATACGCCAGAAACCATCGTGTTCTACTAGGAACAGTTTTGAAAATTCAGGGCCGCCACCTTCGCCATTGCTGTCACTACCCTGGCTATCATTGGTGTCTTCTTCACCGCCGTTAAAAAAGTTAGGCACTTGATGGGGGACTTCAAATACTAATAAAGTTTTGCCATGCACTGTTTCTGTGGTGTAAGTGCTGGTTTCCAATAACTCAACATCACCACTTTCAATATTGGCATCCACAAATCGTAAGGTACCGCTTGATAAGAACTCCGCCAGAACCAATTTAGTAGGTGAGTCGCTCTCTCCTTCACTTTCATCATCGTTTTCAGCGTAAATTACCACGGCTTTCAATACATCGGCACTGGCGGCTGCGGCGCTTACCACTAATTCAACCGTGTCAGGTGCTGGATCTCCAAAGACATCATTACTGCCGTCTAAATAACGAACGGCATTACATGAGGGTGTAGTGGTGCCAAAGGCGTCATCAGCGTCACAGCCGTACTCGTTATTGTCATTGACTAATTCGTAAGGCATGCCGTAAACGTCTTGGGATATTTGCTGCTTTAAGCGATAAGCCACAGATTCAGCTGGGAATGTGGCGGTATCGCCTACGGCATCTGCCCATAACCAATTACCGGTATTGGCAAGTGTGGTGCTGATTTTTTTGCCCGAAATATCCACTTCGTCGGCGCTTAAATCGGCTTGAAATAACCCAAAGTCCATCACCACTGAACCATCGCTGTTGACGCTGGTGAAATTTGGGCCGTCGGTATCTTCTATTTCTGCAGCACTAAACCCGCTGGCAGATAAAACTAAGAAATTTTCCTCGTCACTGTCAGAGTCGTCATTTGTACCGTCGTTTTCGGCATCACTTTCCTCGTCACCGGCGACAAATTCAGTGCCGTTAAAGAAATAAAATTCAAAACTTTGCTCGGTTCCATCAAAGTCTACATAACCATATTCAAAGAAAAGGCGTTCTTGCATGGTTTGCGAGTCGTGGTAAATATCAGATTCAAGAAAATAAACGCCGTCTGCCAATACTTCACCCATATTAGCGGCGGTGGCTTCATTAATGTCATCGGCTATTTCTATTTCTTCTAAAATGGTCTCCACATCCACATCGGTGACAGCCGCAATGGTATCGCTGTCGGCGATAGCATCAGGATCAAACGTGCCGCCATCTTCAATGGCTTGTTCTACTTCATCAACAATGTCTTCAACGGCATCGGTGACTTTTGCAACGATTAAGTCAAATGCAGCGGCTGTATCTACCTCTACGTCAGAGTCGTCAACGGCACCGGTATTTTCTTGAATAATGGCCGCAGCAACTTGGGCTACCTTGTGCAGTTTTTCAAATTCCTCGGCAAACACTTCGCCAAAGTCATCAGTGGCGGCTGCTCCTGCTACATAATCCTGATCAAGGGGCAGAGAAGTGCCTAGCAAAGATTTTATGGCACTTTCTGCATCTTCTGTACTGACACCGCTTGTTTCAATTTCATTTTGAATCATGGTGGTTAATGGGCTAACAAAACCGTATCCGGCTGGGGCGGTGATGGTATAAGCGGTTTCAATGGGGTTTTCTGGGTCATCCTGATCTATGGTGCCCACTACTATTTCAACCACAATGGGGTGGTTTGCATCACTTGGGCTGGCACTGATGCTGAAGTCGCCGTTTGGCCCTGTAGAGGCGCTGGGTTCGGTGGGGTCACATACTTTGTTTTCATTTATATCTAGGCAGGCTTTAGCTCCATATAAGTAGCCATCGGCTGCTTTTCCAGCTACGGTTTCAGTGGCGGAGGAGCCGACCACCTCATCGTCATCATCGTCACTTTCTAGATCTATGCAACCTGTCATGGCCATGGCCAAGGTTGGTGCTAGCCACCATTTTAATTCCATGAAGCTTTCCTTTTTTAATCCGTTCAATATTTATGCTCACTAAAGGTCTAGCCAATGAACGGTAAGGGGGCAAAAAATTAAAAAGGTTATTCAAATTGCATATAAAGCAGCTCGTAGCATAAGAAAATGATTTAAGAACTTGTGAGAAATGAGCGGTTAGTGCCATGCGCAGTGCAGTGGATAGTCTATTGGGTTTTAAACTAAAGACGGCTGGCTGAATTAAGTAGCTAAAAATGGCTGGTAGATCAAACATAGCTAGCTTGTAAGGTACCGGGCTTATATTAATCGAGCATTATATTTTTAGGTGAAAGAGTCTGAATAACTTTTATGAGGAATTGGCTAGACTTAAATAGACCGTAAAAACCTCGTGATACATCAAGTGAGCCGCCAGGAACATTGTTATGAGAGTGAGTGGCGTTTTCTAAAGGAGGGGTGAAATTTGTATATGAGAATTTCATTAAAAGCATATATTGGCCTATTGGTTTTCTGCATGAGTCTATTGGGGTGGACTGAGCCGTTGCAAATTACCTATTTTCCGGCGCCTGAGTCTAAAGACGACACGCGCTTTGATTACGCCACGCAGCTATTGCGAATGGCCCTTAAGAAAACGGCAGCATCGGATGGCCCCTTCAAAATGAAGCCTGGGGGAAAAATGAATGTGGGGCGCGCATTTCAATTTCTTGAAGAGGGGAGAATTGTAAATGTGGGCTGGAGTAGCCCTACTCAGGAGCGAGAAGAGAAATTTATTCCCATTCTTATTCCAATTAACAAGGGATTATTAGGGTATCGTGTTTTTCTTATAAAGAAGAAAAATAGGGAAAAGTTTTCGTCAATTAGTACCTTGCAAGAATTAAAAAAGTTGAAAGTAGGGCAGGGGCATGTATGGAATGACGTGAAAGTGTTCAAGGCCAATGATTTTAAGGTGGTCACTGGCCCAGATTATGAAGGCTTATTTGAAATGTTATCGGCTGAAAGGTTCGACTATTTCTCTAGAGGGATTAATGAAGCGCCAAAGGAATATGAAGAGCGTAAAGATAAATTTCCTAGCCTATTTATCGAGCAGAGTATTCTGTTGTATTACCCTTGGCCTAAATATTTTTTTACTTCCAAAAAAACACCTGAATTAGCAGAGCGTATAGAGCGTGGGCTACGGATAATGATTAAAGATGGCTCTTTCGAGCAGCACTTTTTGAAACACCATAAACAAGATATTGAAAGGGTTAACCTTAAAGATAGGAAATTGTTTAAAATTCATAACCCTTTGCTTCCGGCAACCGCCCCAGTTGATCAAAAAGAGTTATGGTTTGATCCATTCTTGTAAATTGTAGTGTGATTTAAGGTAAAGGAAAGTATGAAAAGTAACGATAGTTTTAGCATGTTTATGCTAGTTCTTTCTTTGATTTTAGCTAGCATTATGGCCCAGGCCAATGATGAAACGCCGTATGTGCTGCATGCTGGGATCTATCCTCCTTTTGTTCAAATGGATAATAACGGCAGTACAGATGTTATTGTACAAAAAATATTTAAAGCGTCTGGCGTTACTGTTGAGGTGGTGCATTTTCCATTAAAAAGACTAGGGACACATTCTTTAGGCCGTGCTAAGAATCTCGGTATATATGCGCCAATATCATTGGGTCTTGCCTATGCAAAAAAAGAACATTTACTGATCAGTAAGCCGTTCCAAATGGGTCGGTTTTTATTTTGGTATTTTAAACCAAATTTCAGAGAAAATATCGAGTGGAGTCAGTTTTCAGATTTAAAGGGATATCGAATTGCCACGCCGTTAGGTTCATTACTGACTCCGAAGTTAATTGAAGCAGGTTTGGAAGTGGATTTTGCCAACGACACAGATGCCCACATTAGAAAACTAGTGATGAATCGCGCTGACTTATCGCCATTGTTTTATTTGACTGCGCATAACTCTATTATGAAATATTACCCTAATAAGCTGCAAGATTTTGGCCACCTTAAAAAGCCCATCGCTTTTACTGAGTATTCATTGATACTAAATAAAGGGCATCATCAGGCAGAGGATATTATGAGGCACTATCATATTGGACTTGATAAAATAATTAAAAATGGAAGCTACTTACAATGGTTAGAGGAGTTGTATGGAAAAGACGGTATCCCTAGGGAGTATCAAGATTTGATATTTAAAAAACTGAATTACAACCCTGATATTAATTACCAGTAACCCCTTCAAGCCTCTTGATAATATGCTGGATTTGGAATTAGAGAAAATTAAGGGCTTCATTAAGAAGCATTTGCTTTAATTTTATAAGAAATATAAGTTACAGAGTTATTTGAAGGCGCCTTTGTAATGAAGGCTGTGTGGCTTCAATAGCGCTGTTCTTAAGAGCTGAATGCCTATTAATTAGGTTGTATTCTGTAATTGATTATTTATCTTTAACGTTAGGGTTAAAGTGTCAAGAGATCGCCTTTCATTCAAAATTTTAAGTATCAAATAATGGTAGAGAATTTCAGAAAAATCTTGCTGGGAAATATTATGATAAAAATAGTGATCAATATGGTTGTTTTGTTGCTTTTCTGTGGCTCGATTATGGCATCTGAAAATTTAATATCGATTAAGAGCCCCTTTACAGTAAAAGAATCAGCCGCCCGTTTTGAAAAAGTTTTAAAGTCAAAAGGCCTCACTGTTTTTGCGAGAATAAATCACAGTAAGAATGCATCCAGTGTTGAGCTTGAACTTATGCCTACCGAAGTGATTATTTTTGGTAACCCTAAAGTAGGTACGCCACTTATGCAATGTTCGAAAATGGTCGCCATAGATCTGCCTCAAAAAGCACTATTCTGGACAGATGAAAAAGGTCAGAGCTGGCTTTCCTACAATAACCCTGAATACTTGAAAGATCGTCACAATATTGTCGGCTGTGACCGGGTTATTGAAAAAATTAGCGGTGTTCTTGATAAGCTAAGTAAAGTGGCTACAGCCAAATAAAAATGCTTAAAAAACACTCTATATGGTGTTTATGACGTAATTGAAGCGCGTCTTACTACTAAATGTTAATAAATAGACGAATAATCTGAGTTATATTTTTCATAGTCATCATTCTGGATGCTTCTGTGGCATACTAGGTTTATCTTGAGTGGTGTAGGGTTGATTATTGAGCACCTTATTAGATGCTTTATAGAGCCTTAGAAAGCTTAAAAGTCACGGCTTATCATCAAAGTGCGATATATAGAGATAATGCTTGCTAATGTATTGCTAGGCTAATATATGAGAAAGCAAGGTCAGTGATCCCTTCAAAATGATAAATGGCCATTTTCTATCATTAATGGCTTTATGAAAGTTTTATGTGTGAAATAGCACTTTAAAATACAAATAGCCTTTCTGGCGTAAATGTGTCTTTTATTGAGTGTAAGGGCCTTTACGAAAAATTCGACTTTATATTCGAACTGGTGGATTCGGGTGTAATTTTTATATTTCACCAACAATCATGAGTAAAGAAAATGAGTAAAGGTATCGTTAAGTGGTTCAATGCAGATAAAGGCTTTGGATTCATTACACCTGAAGATGGCAGCAAAGATTTGTTTGTTCATCATTCAGAAATCCAAGCGGGCGGCGAGTACGCAACATTGAGCGACGGCCAAGCGGTTGAGTTTGAAGTGGGCCAGGGTCAAAAAGGCCCATGTGCAAACAAAGTAGTGGCTGTTTAATCGGCAATAGCTAACAACTTGAGAGGCGGATGGCTTCGCTGGCCGCCTCTTGAGACGTTAAGTGCCTAAATAGCTTTTAATACCTATGTTTTATAAATTACCCCGCCATTCAGTTAAGCAATCCCTATTGCTTTACCTGCTAAAACTTCTCGATAAATATTAATTGTATGATCCGTGGCGAGCCCTTGTTTTTAATGGCTGAGAGGCTGTGTGTTTTCGGTGTACCTATCAGTGTTTTTTATGTGTTAATGAATACAGATTTTCCTATAAAAGAGGCAAGACTTCGTTAACTGCTTCTAGGTCCTTTCTATACGTGTTTCCAGTCTTTAGTCTAAGAAATTAATTTACTACCTTACAAAAATATTGCCTTCATAAACAGTTCTGAAAATAGGGGGTTGTTTTTTTAAACGCCTAAATGCTCACTAAAGCAGTGTAAATTTATGGGTTGGTTCAATTAGCATGCAAACCAATCCCCTTTATGTTGTCTGTAAATGCTATAGTGGGGCTATCTATTTGTGCAGTCTTCTTTTAAAGAAAACACTCATTACCCAATGGGCTGCATTTCTTTACGTTCGGCCCTCTATTTGGGCGTTGGTTTTGATATTTCAGTCATCTCTACAGGGCTTCACTTTTGAATGCTCTAAAACGCTGCCACCAGTAATAAAGAAAACAGGCCCATTGGCGAAACTGAAAGTTCGTTCATAAAGTCGCATCTCTTAATTTTTTAATCACTAGGCAACGACTATATGAATACCTTAAAAGTAGGGGTCATTGGGACTTCGAAAAAAGAAGACGAACGACGTTACCCCATTCACCCTAAGCATTTATCGCGTATTCCTGAAGCACTTCGGCACCAGCTGATTTTTGAAAAGGGCTATGGTGAACCATTTGGTATATCTGATTCAGAAATAGCAGAGAAAACAGGGGGGATTGCAACCCGCCATGAGTTGCTAGCTGAAATTGGTACGGTGATCATTGCCAAGCCTGTATTAGAGGATTTACAAGAGCTTCGTGAAGGGGGAACGTTGTGGGGGTATGTTCATTGTGTCCAACAGCGTGACATAACTCAGGCCGCTTTAGACCGAAAACAAACCCTTATTGCTTTTGAGGATATGTTTATTTGGTCGCCAAGTGGTCAGGTTGGTCGTCATACATTTTACAAAAATAATGAAATGGCAGGATACTGTGGAGTGTTGCATTCTTTACAGCTTAAAGGCATTGATGGTCACTATGGCAATCAACGTAAAACCATCATCTTTGGTTTTGGGGCTGTGAGCCGTGGGGCTATTTATGCATTGAAAGCCCACGGTTTTAGAAATATTACCATCTGTATTCAGCGACCTGAGCACGAAGTGCGAGAAGAGGTACTTGATTGTAAGTACGTTCGAATTCGGGCAGGTAATGAGGGCGAGGCGCGTATGGTCATGGTGGAGCATGATGGCAGTGTTCGACCGCTTACCGATCTAATCAGTGAGGCGGACATTATTGTGAACGGAACCTTTCAAGACACAGAAAACCCCATTGATTTTGTAACAAAAGAAGAAAGCCACTGCTTAAAGCCTCATGGTCTTATTATTGACGTTAGCTGTGATGAAGGCATGGGATTCTTTTTTGCTAAGCCAACCACTTTTAAGCGTCCCATGTTTAAATATGAAACCATTGATTACTACGCTGTGGATCATACCCCTAGTTATTTATGGGAGAGTGCCACCCGGTCAATTTCAGCAGCCTTAATTGTTTATTTGCCGGCGGTGTTAGCAGGGCGTGATAGTTGGCAAGAAAATGAAACCATTCGCCAGGCCATTAATATTGATAACGGTGTCATTCAAAACAAGTCAATTTTATCATTTCAAAATAGAAGGCAGAATTACCCTCATATGTACTTAAATGCCACAGAAAAAACGGACCTGAATAATACAGTTAAATAGCACTTCTATTGTTCTGGATTTTAGTGTTGGGGGAAAGTTAAATTGAAAGAACTTGATGTTTAGCTAATGCCTATGGGAATGGTTCAGCAATAGATAAGGTAATTTTAAGGCACTGGGTTTTAATTTTTTTAGTGCAATGTACGGCCACCCTAAAAAATGGTGGCCATTTAGACTTAATTGCCTAATACATTGGTTTCAGCTTTTTTAGTTGCTTTGGCCGCTTTCTTTTCCTTTGCGGTTAAAAGCGGTTTTTTCTTGTCATTTTTCTTGCTGTTTTGTCCCTTGCTCATGGTGTTCTCCATTTATTGTAACGACATAAACCAAACGCTAGATTAAACTAACTTTGGAAGGGGTGTTGCCAGTGACTTCCCGTATTAATAGCAAAATCATTAGTTAACAATATCAGTATGGCTCTATAAACGCTCAATAGATAGGCTTGGCGAAGTATTGTGATTTATAGGACTGAATTTTTTACGAGCTTGATCTGTAAGGTGTTTTAGGAATTTGGCTGCTTGTATTGACTAACTATAAAGCAGGCTATTTTGAGCTTCTTATATGAAAAGGTAATTTAAGCCACTAGAGTGTCACAAATAAAAAATTAAACTGCTGTGCGTCAGACTAAATAGCGCGTATAGTGAACGAATCAGTTTTTCCCTGTATCGAGCCTACTGGCCAGCACGCCTCTATCCTCCTTATTCTTCAACTTCATTTGCCTTCAGGTAAATAAGAGTAAAACAATAGCACCTGTTATTTGAGATTCTCAAACTTTAGAGAGTAGCCAAATTTATAGTATCACTCTGTTTAATGAGCACAGAGATGCTGCGCGCATTTTTAATGCGTGAAGTAGGTGTGTCCTTGATGTGTATTTTTTATTTTAGGAACACCATGACAATCAGCAGCGCAGATACAAAAGAGTTACAACCAGCCATTATTTCTTATGTGAAAGATCTTCCTAATCTATGCTCTTTGGCTGGATTAGCCTGTACGTTGTCTGCCATTTATTTCAGTATGATTGGTGTTTTTTACGCCGCCATGATTGGCATGATCTGGGCAGTTGCTTTTGATTGGGCAGATGGTTTAGTCGCACGTAAAATGAAAGGGCGCACTGGCAATGACCGTATGTTTGGCGGTCAGCTTGATTTAGTGATTGATATTGTAAGTTATGGTGTTGCCCCTGCGATTCTTTTACTTAGTTTTGGGAACTTTAACCCAGTATTTTTGCCCATCGCCTTTATTGTGCTTTCAGCCAGTGCCATACGATTAAGTTATTTCAGTACCTTTGGGTTATCCGATGAATCCAAATACACAGGTCTTGCGTTAGATAACAATAACATTGCCCTGGTCTTTATCTTTCTTTTAGAAAGTGTCATGCCAGGTGATGTGTTTTCAGTGATTTTCTATGTCAGTGCTTTAGGTTTAGCAGCATTGAATGTATCCGAAATTAAAACCCCCAAACTTTCAGGTCACCCTCGTAATGTTATTTTACTAGGACTATATACTTTGGGCATCACCGGTATTTATGCATGGAAACTTTTAAGCCTGTAAAAGAAAAAAATTAAAGCAGAACAGCCCTTACTCTTAAGAGACTAAATGACAGATGATTGTATATACCGTAGGTACCTTTGATTTATTGCATGTGGGGCACCTAGCTTTACTGGAATACTGCAAGTCTTTGGGGGGCGTTCTAGCTGTTGGCGTGGCTTCAGATCGTGTTGTTAATTCTTATAAACCCAATGTTCCTGTGATTCCTTTGGAGCAAAGAATGGAAATGTTAAGAGCCTTGCGTTGTGTTGATATTGTGCGCCCTTACGATGAACTTGAATATGTTTCTGGCTGTAAAGAGTTGAATGCAGATATTTTTGTTATTGGCGAAGATTGGGGTAAAAATCCGCATAACCTTGCAGTGGAGTCTTATCTTAAATCGAACGGCAAACAAATTAAGCAAGTGCTTTATAATCCTCGTACTTCATCCACTACAATTAAGAAAAATGTAGTGGCTCAATCAAATAATGTAAGCAATATACAGCTGTCTGTTGTGTAGTTTTCTAGCAGTTTTAAATAAAATAACCTTGTTAGGTTAGGGTTTGATTTAACTCATCGGTATAGAGTTTGTAAGATATTTTATTATCTAATAAGCGCCGGTGGGCTTTATTCCATTTCTATAAATTGCCATATTTCCCATCTTGCATTATTGCCCATCCCAAAAAATTAAATCACCGGTCTAAAGTGAAATTTTAAGCCTTACTTAAAACCTAATGTTTTCTTTAGTTTCACATACTTACTAGGAATAATGGCTAAATAGATAAACGCATTTATTTGCCGATTAAATTTGAGTGTATGCTTATTAGGTTAATTCTCTTTCTCAATGATCAGTGTGACTTCACCTACATTGAAGCCCCACTTACTCATCTGTGAGCGGTTTATTAACCTTGAGTCATCAAGTTGGTAAAGCCAATCATTAAGATGGATATTCCATGGTTTATTATCAACATTAATGGTTAATGTATATTGCCAATTAAATGCAAAGCCTTGGCTTTGACCCACAGCTTTACCAATGACATCTGAAGCGCTACCTACGTAGCGACCATCGGCTTGCTTAGTCAGTGACCAGGTGCGCTGCTGTGTTTCACCATCTTCATAATAAAAAACCTCCTCTAGAATGCCATGATTATTCTGCCATTTACCTAGTAAATCCACATGAAAACGGCGTATGACTTTCCCTGATCGATCTTGCACTAAGCCATAAGCGCGAAGCTTTCCATTAAAGAAAGTCTGCATATCAAATTTAGGTTGGTTTAATGGGTAATCGGATATTTTTGAACTGCACCCAGCTAAAATAATGGGTACCAGTAATAATACCAAGAACCGATGAGTGCTTGATTGCAGCAGTTTGATCACCATTGTGATGTTGATCATGGTTCTTTTCATGGTTTACCCCCAATTAATTGATTTCTTAAGGTGGGTTTTAAAGTGTCTTCAGAAAGCCAAATAGCAGTGAATGCCAAGCTAAATATTGTGCTGGTAACACTGCCAATATATTTATTGTTATAAAAGAAATGACTCATGCCCTTGCTGTCAACGTTTAGTAGAAGGCTGTCGTTTTTTGAGATCTCTGGCCAAAAAGTTTTAAGCGTGATTAACCATTCTTGCTGGTACGAGAGATTTTGTCGTTGCCATTCTTCTTCTGTTTTATTAATAAGTTCTTGCTGAGTAATATCGCGGGCGTAAACCAACTCTAGTGATAAAGGCCACTGCCCTGAATGGTAGAGCCCAGACGGGGTGAGCAGTTTCACTTGGTAAATATCAAACCATAGCCAGCTCATTGTGCCTTGGCCCACCAGTGTAAACTGAGTTTCAGGGTTAGGGTTGTTGGCTTGATTGTTCGCAGCGAAGCAGTCTACAGAAAGCTGGCTAAAATATAGGATCATTGAAATAGTTAGGAGACTGCAATGTTTATTCATGCTGACCTTCCCTTAGGTAAAGGTCGATTTTAACCAGTAAAGGTAAAATTAATGCCCAAGCAATCAATAACACGATAACAGAAAAGAGGGCACCTAAGGGAAGGGCAACAGCGCCTAACTTCCAGCTGGCTAAATAAGCGTAACAGCCTCCAATTGAGCCGATTATCATGAGCCATGGTTTTTTTAGTTTACGAAGAAACTTAAGGCTATGACCAAAGTTAAGTACAAAGCCTAACCATAGAACCACAAGCCAAAAAGGATATTGAAAAAATTTAAAGATATTTAATTGAGTAAGCACAGCATCAAGTGTGATACCAATGATCGCTAAAGGCAGTACTTTAAGATCCAGTTGGCGGTTAGGGGTTATTGCAAAGTGAAGGCACAGTAACACTATAGGGAAGATTATCCATTGGTTGCCACCTAACACGGCGCTGAGCCAGATCAGCTGAAAGTTTATAGGTTGAAACCAATGCCATATGTGCATAATAATGCCACTAATAAAGAATGTTAGTATTCACTTTTCACAAAGCCCATGTGGGCCAAGCCAATGGCTTTCTCGCGAAAGGCTCCTTCGCAATAACAAAAATAAAATTCCCATAAGCGTATAAAATCTTCGCTAAAGCCAAGCGCTAAAATGTCAGATTTATGATTTAAAAATCTGTGGCGCCATTCTTTAAGGGTATTGGCATAATCAAGGCGGAAATCTGCAAAATGATCGAGATATAAGCTGGTCTGTTCTTTCATTTGATTGCAAATTAAGCTCACAGAAGGCAAATGGCCGCCGGGGAAAATGTAGCGTTGTATAAAGTCGACATTTTTACGATAGTCGTCATAGCGTTGATCATTAATGGTAATGGACTGGATAAGTAACTTGCCTGCTGGTGCTAATAATTTGTCAATGATATTAAAGTACGCAGGCATAAATTTATGTCCTACCGCTTCAATCATTTCAATAGATACCACTTTTGAAAATTGTCCTTTAAGGTCTCGGTAATCCTCTAATAACAGGGTGATTTTATCGGTTAGGCCTTGTTCCTTTACCCTTTCTTTGGCAATGGCATATTGTGAAGGTGATATGGTCGTTGTGGTGACTTGACAGCCATAATGCTTTGCCGCATAGCAAGCAAGGCCTCCCCATCCTGTACCAATTTCGAGTAAATGGTCTTGTTCATTGAGTTCTAAATAGTCGCAAATCAGAGCCATTTTGTTTTCTTGTGCTTGCTCTAAAGAGCAATTTGTTTTGTTGTATATTGCGCTGGAATATTGCATGTGAGGGTCGAGAAACATGCTGTACATATCGTTGCTTATGTCATAGTGTGCGGCTATGTTAGTTCGGCTGCCAGATTTACTGTTGCTACTTAAGCGATGTTTGATTTGGTTAAATAGACTACTAATAAAGCTGAAACGTTTTTCATACTTCTCGAGCTTTTTAAGGTTTCGAGAAAAAATCATAATGATATTAATAACACTGTCTGAGTACCAGAACCCTTCGGTATAGGCTTCAGCTGCACCAAT
>OJDR01000142.1_pt1 | contig 24919 bp, 23 predicted proteins | sample 1593081 | NCBI WGS metagenome assembly OJDR01 (sample SAMN05416873, study PRJEB24817) | seawater metagenome | isolation source: Sea water | place: Canada:Atlantic | collected 2013-11
ATGTTTTTTTAATTTTTTGCTTGAAAACGTTTTTGCTACCCCCACATGTTAACTATCGAGTGAGTATTGAATAATTATGTTTGATAGCCACGACAAGTAATCGTTTTAAACTAGTTAATGTAGGAAGATTTCAGATGTCAGAAACAGGCCAAAAAGAAAACCATAAGTTTGCATCAGATAACGCAAAAATTTTACAACTAATGATCCACTCTCTTTACTCAAATAAAGAAATTTTCTTACGAGAGTTAGTGTCTAATGCCGCCGATGCATCAGATAAATTACGCTTTAAAGCGCTGTCAGACGCTAGCCTATATGAAGGTGACGGTGAGTTACGTGTTCGCGTAAGTGCTGACAAAGAAGCCAACACACTAACCATTTCTGATAACGGCATTGGTATGACACATGACCAAGTTGTTGAACATTTGGGTACCATCGCCAAATCAGGTACGGCTGAATTTTTCTCACAATTATCTGGCGACCAAGCGTCTGACTCACAATTAATTGGTCAATTCGGTGTTGGTTTTTACTCAGCATTTATTGTTGCCGATAAAGTTACTGTACGTTCACGCGCAGCAGGTGTTGATAAAGCTGACGGTGTCGAATGGGTATCGGAAGGTGAAGGTGAATTTACTACCGCGAAAATCGAAAAAGCTAATCGTGGTACTGATATTATTTTACATCTAAAAGAAGAAGAGTCTGAGTTTTCGGATGACTGGCGTTTAAAGTCAATTGTCACTAAATACTCAGATCATATCTCAGTATCGGTTGAAATGTTAACACCCGAAGTGCCAGCGGTTGAAGCAGTTGCCGAAGTAAAAGACGATGAAGGTAATATCACTACGCCAGCGGTTGAAGCACGTGATGCTGTGCCAGCAACGTGGGAACCGGTAAACAAAGCAACAGCACTTTGGACGCGTGAAAAGGCTGAAGTAAGTGACGAAGAATACAAAGAATTCTATAAGCATGTATCTCATGATTTTGCTGACCCTATGCTTTGGGAACACAACAAAGTAGAAGGTAAAACAGAATATACCTCACTACTTTACATTCCTTCAAAAGCACCGTTTGATATGTACAATCGTGAAAAACAACACGGTTTGAAATTATACGTACAACGTGTATTTATCATGGATGACGCTGAGCAATTTATGCCTGCTTACTTGCGCTTTGTTAAAGGTTTATTAGATTCAAATGATTTACCATTAAACGTTTCGCGTGAAATTTTGCAAGACAACAAAGTTACGCAAGCAATTCGTAAAGGTTGTTCAAAGCGTGTTTTGAAAATGCTTGAAAAATTAGGCAAGAAAGACGCAGAGCAATATCAACAGTTCTGGAATGAGTTTGGCCAAGTGCTAAAAGAAGGTCCAGCAGAAGATATGGCTAATAAAGATGCCATTGCCGGCTTATTACGCTTTGCTTCAACTGATGCTGATACCAGCGTACAAAGTGCGTCTTTAGCGCAATACGTTGAGCGCATGAAAGAAGGCCAAGAAAAAATATACTACGTGGTTGCCGATAGCTTCGAAGCTGCAAAAAATAGCCCTCATTTAGAAGTGTTCCGTAAAAAAGGCATTGAAGTATTACTCATGTCAGATCGTATTGATGAGTGGTTAGTAAGTCATTTAACTGAATTTGACGGCAAGCAATTACAATCAGTAACGCGCGGCGGCTTAGACTTAGGTGATATGGATGATGCTGAAACAAAAGAAGCACAAGAGAAACTTGAGCAAGAATTTGATTCTGTGGTAATCCGTATCAAAGCAGCACTTGAAGGTAAAGCGAAAGACGTTAAAATTTCTCAACGTTTAACGGATTCACCAGCCTGTATCGTTGCAGACGAGCATGACATGAGCAGCCAAATGATGAAGTTGATGCAGTCAGTTGGCCAAGAAGTGCCAGATGCCTTGCCAATTTTTGAAATTAACGCTGAGCATGACTTGATCAAGCACGTTGCTGATGAGCAAGACGATGAGCAATTCAAACAATGGACTGAAGTATTGTTTGAACAAGCGATGTTAGCAGAGCGTGGTAGCTTAAAAGACCCAGCCACTTTTGTTGCGCGTTTGAACAAATTGATGTTGAGCTTAACAAAATAGTGTTTTAAGTCATGATACCGGTTGTCATTCAAAGTGTCGTGATTCATACATCTTGATTGACAGCGAGTATAGTCGTTAGACTTTAGTCAAAAAAAGGAGCTTTTTAGCTCCTTTTTTGTTTTTTTAGCCTGCTTGCTACTTGTTTGAAACCCTTTGAATATGTATAGTGTTTGCTTTTACGCAAAACCAATTCATTAATTAAATAGGGTTATACTAAATGCGCATTATTTTATTAGGTGCACCGGGTGCGGGCAAGGGTACTCAAGCACAATTCTTAATGGCTAAATTTGGCATTCCGCAAATCTCGACCGGTGATATGCTACGCGCTGCAATTAAAGCAGGAACTGAACTTGGCAAAAAAGCCAAAGCAGTGATGGACGCAGGGCAACTCGTTTCTGATGAATTAATTATTGGCTTAGTTAAAGAGCGTATAGCACAAGATGACTGTAAAGCCGGCTTCTTACTTGACGGTTTTCCTCGCACTATTCCACAAGCTGATGCCATGAAAGAAAACGGTGTTTCGGTTGATCATGTGGTTGAATTTGACGTACCAGATGAAGTTATCGTTGAACGTATGGCTGGACGTCGTGTTCACGCGGGTTCAGGTCGTGTTTATCATCTTGTTTATAATCCGCCAAAGCAAGAAGGCAAGGATGATGAAACAGGTGATGATTTGTCAATCCGTCCGGATGATGAAGAAGCAACGGTACGCAAGCGTTTAGGCATTTACCACGAACAAACCAAACCCTTAGTTGCCTACTATCAAACTGAAGCCAATGCTGGTGCTTGTGCTTATTTAACTATTGACGGCACACAGCCAGTTGAACAAGTTAGCTCATTATTAAATGAGAAGTTAGCGTAAGCTATATACAGTACGCTAAAGTTTAAAATTAAAGCTCGCTTATGCGGGCTTTTTTATGTTCAGGACGAACGGTATTCTGCGATCACATGGATGTGAAAGAGCAGTTATGTTCAGGACGAACGGTATTCTGCGATCACATGGGTCGTTCTTTGCCATCCATGGCATCACGACATTAATGTTTCCCTGCATGTCATGTGAAAGAGCAGCTATGTTTAGGCCTTTCTCCGGCATCCTGTCTTTCAAAGCATTAGTATCTGTCGATAATTGCTCCTGCATTATGCTAATGACTTACATCAGTGTAAGAATATCTACGTCACTATGAAGGAGTATTGAGCGCCGGAATAATTATATTTGTGTTATTTGACCGTTCTGCAGGTTATTTTTACCTAAATGGCTCTGTTAATCACTTTACCTAATAGGTATCATTTCTAACAACAAGAAAAACAATAATTTATAAGAATTTATCGATAAGGAAAAACATCATGATGACATTGTCATTAACAGGTTTCTACGCAAGTTTGCTCGGCATTTTATATATCGGCTTAACCATTAACATTATTCGTTTACGCAGAAAATTTCAGATTGGTATTGGTGACGGTGACAACAGAGTTTTAGCTAAGGCTATTCGTGTTCATGGTAACTTTGCTGAATATACCCCTATCGCACTGATATTATTGGCGAGCTATGAACTCAATGGTGCATCGATAATGATGTTACATGCCTTAGGAGCGACGTTAGTTGTTGGTCGTGTTTTACATGCTATTGGTTTAACGAAAACTATCGGTATCTCAATACAACGACAAGTAGGGATGCTGTCGACATTTTTGGTGATTTTAGTATTAGCGATTGAAAATATTCGATTATTTATTTTAGGTTAATTGTTTTAAATTGCCTATTCGAAAGTCATATGTCGCCGATTGAATTACATATGAATAACAAATTCAAGATAGCCAATTTAAAAGCCACCATGAGTTAATGGTGGCTTTTTCTTTTTAACGAGTTTTTAGCATGCTGATGTGTGGAATGCCATCTTCTAAATACATCTCACTTACTCGCTCAAAGCCATGTTGATTGTAGTATTTTTCTAAATGCTCTTGTGCTGATATTTTTACCGTATCTGCTGGAAAATGCTCTATGCATTTGGTTAAAGCGACTTGCATTAGCTCGTGGCCAAGGCCTTTGCCTCTGGCACTAGGCGCAATAACCACACGGCCAATACTAATATGGTCTTGATATGTTAAGCCTTTGGGTAAAATGCGTAAATAGGCGGCCATAGTGCCATCTTGGTAGCAAAACAAATGCTGAGTTTCTGGGTGGCGGTCATGTTCATCTAAATCAGGATAAAAACAGCTTTGCTCAACAACAAAAATATCAATCCTTAACTTTAGTAGATCATAAAGCTCGTGAGTGTTTAGCAGTGAAAAGCTTTTATCATTCCAGATGATTGCTGTCGGCATAGTTGACTTTGTTAATGATGTTTAGCACATTTTTTCATGATATACCATTGATGTACATACTCTGACTGAAAGTTTTCTGTCGCACAAAGCAGAAATTAAACTCGCTAGATAAACGGATTAAAATCAAATGCTTTATGGCTTATAACGCTTGAATGTCGCTATTGCTGATGTTTTTAATGAGTAGTTGTTCAAAATCGTCTTTTGATAGCGGTCTAGCAAGCAGATACCCTTGGCCTAAATGGCAACCTGCTTGTTTTAGCAATTGTTTTTGTTGCTCGGTTTCTACGCCTTCTGCAATAACTTCGATATTGAGTTTATTAGCCATCATGATAATAGCTTCACAAAGTGCGACGTCTTTGGTACTAGTTGACATGTTTTGTACAAAAGTTTTATCAATTTTTAGGTAATCAATAGAGAAATTTTTAAGGTAAGAAAATGAGCAATATCCGGTACCAAAATCATCAATAGAAACCGACAGACCTTGTTGGCGAGCCTTATCAAGTGCACTCGCTACTTCTGCTTGGTTTTCCATTAACAGATTTTCGGTAATTTCAATGGCGATTGCCTGCGATGGTATATCTTGGGCGATTAAAGATTCAGCCCAAGTAATAATTTGCTCACCATTATTTCTATACTGCACCGGAGAAGTATTAATACTGATCATTAAATTACTACAGAGCGTGTTTCTCCAATATTTTACTTGCTGTGAGACCTGACTAAATATCCACTCACTGATGTCAATAATTAGCCCCGTTTCTTCAGCAAGAGGAATAAAGTCTAGTGGCGAAATTAAACCTTTATCTGGATGCTGCCAGCGAATAAGCGCTTCGGCTTTAGATATTTTGTTTGTTTCTAGATCTAAAATCGGTTGATAAACCATATAAAACTGCTGTTCTTTAATTGCAATACGCAGATCTTGAATAGTTTCCATGCGTTTGAGAAAGTCTGTTCGCATATTTTCGGTGAAATAGTGAATACTATTACGTCCTCGCGCTTTAGCACCGTACATTGCTTGGTCGGCGTTTCTTAATAATACGTCGATACTTAGAGCGTCATCAGGATAAAGTGCAATGCCGATGCTGGCGGTACAGTAAACACTCTTTTGTTCAAATACATAGGGCTGAGCTAAGGTGTTGAGTAATTTCTGACTTATATTGTCAATGTCTTCGGCGGTATTGGTGCCAACAAGTACGATAATAAACTCATCACCACCTAAGCGCGCGACGATATCATTTTTTCTTAGACACTCTTTAATACGTTTTGAACTCTCGATAAGTAAGATGTCTCCAGTCGCATGCCCTAATGAGTCATTAACATCTTTAAAATTATCAAGATCTAACATAATAATCGCTAGCTGCTTACTTTCACGTTGAGCATTATCTACTGCGCTAGTTAAGTGTTCGTTTAATAAGTTACGATTTGGTAAGTTGGTTAAACTGTCAAAGTTGGCTTGTTGCCATATTGTTTTATCAGCGCGTTCTCGCTCAATTGCGATACGGGCGAGATTGGCAAACTGCTCAATGAGCGTGAAATCGACTGGCTTTGGTGTTGATATTTTTCCTTGGTAAATAGCAAAAGTACCGAGTACATTGTTGTTACTATCAATGATCGGCTCTGACCAACAGGCTGCGAGTTGCGCTTTTTTTGCTAATTCGGCCCATGATGCCCAATAAGGGTGAGAGGCTATGTCAGCAACAATTACTCTTTCTCTTGTGAATGCCGCAGTACCACAAGAGCCTATACCGTCGCCAATAGTTACCCCGTCTATAGCTTCGTTATAAAAGTCAGGTAAACTAGGAGCTGCGCCTAACCTTAGGTGTTTGCCTGTATCATCGAGCAGTAAAATACTACACATAGTTTCGGGGTATTCATTTTCAATACATCGTATAACAGCGGGTAATACTTTTGATAACTTACCTGAGCTGGCAATTAATTCAAGAATGTTATTACGCAATTGATTTATTTTGTCTTTTTCTAATAATTGACGGGCCTTAGTTTGCATGAACATTGCAAATGCTAAGGCGAATAGACTAGTTAAAATTAACGATGCTATAACACGTGGTAGTGTGTAGCTATCAAACTCTTGGTAGGTAATTAAGCAAGCTAGGGTGATAAAGAGACCGTTAAATAAAATTGCTACGATGGGGCTGAGTAAATAGAAACTAGCAATTACGATCGGAAAAACCCAATAAATTAAACTAGCCCCTTTTAAGTGAATAGCTATTAAGAGCCATACTTGCAGAAAAATTGCTAGTATGGTGCTAAACAATTTTGTTTTATTGCTGAACCATACCGCTGAGAAAATAATCGTTGAGCCAACAATGGCGCCAATATCAATAATAATATCTATTTTTTCTTGCAGTTGAATACTTAAAATAAGAAATGGAAATAAGCCAAGTATCGCTAGGGCTGTAACCGTAAGGAGGATTTTGTCTTCTACTGGGCGCTGTGCGAGTTTGGCCTTCATGCTAAGTGAGCTCCTCATCCATAAAATTTCTTTTCGAAACATTGTTAAGCTAAAGCTTTACTGAATAGTCTAACATACCGGAAAATAAAACGAAAAGTAGCGAAATAAAAAAACAAAAATATAAGCTTATTTATTTAGAATGAAAACTTTATTTAATTCATAGGTAAATTGACAGTCAAGCTTTGCAAATAACCGCGGTACTGTTTACGTACAAGGTACTCGCATATTTCTTGTTTATATTGGCTAATATCGAGATCAGGGTACTCAATATATAACACGTTTTTTAACGCGCTTTGTTCGAGAAAGAGCAAGTAAGCAAGGGGGAGGTATTTGGGGTTAAAGTCATTTTGGTAAACGGTAGCTCTAACTTGCGACGCACTATAATGCTGTTTTTCACCGTAGCGTTTTTCAAGCGCAGGCAAAAGTTTTACATCATATTTTTTAATGGAATAATATTTAAACATGGGCTAATCCTTAGCGTGATGTTACATCCTAAATCATGGAGATATATTATAGTTTTCTAGGCTTTATTCGTCAAGGTTAAAGCGCTGTATGGCCTGTTTTTACTGGCTTTTGTGGGTTGAGGTTCACATTTGTTATTTGTAAATTTATTACAGAGCATGGCATTGGGCCATAATATTTTTCGCCCTGAAAGTAATTCTTTTGTTGTCTAGTCTTAACCTAATAACGGGGTGTGCTTAATCTTATTAGCTTTTTGTTTGTGGAGCATAAGCAAAATAAATAGATTAATAATATGCCAAATGAGCTCTGCTTAATTCACTTGCTGAAAACTATATAGCGAAGTTCATTAAAAATTAGGGGGGATTAATGATGTGCAGTGCGCTGGTATCTCGGAAAAACCCAGCCTCTTGATAAGCTTGCACAATGGCTTTTTTGGCGCGCAGTTGCTTTAAACCTTGATTAATCGCGACAATAGCTGATTCACCCAACGGATGTCGTTTGCTAACAACGAAGTGACGACTATCATTTAATTGCACTGCGACATTTTTTACTGGTACTAAGTGAATATTTTCTAGGGTAAAACTTTGATCTTCGCTTGAATGAAAAGGCATTAATAAAAAATCTATCCATTGTAGCTTTACCATTCGTGCCATGCTTAACCATTCATCTTCACGAATAAGTTCTTTAAGTGGTAAATCGGATAATGTTTGCCAGTCAGTTTTCCATCTCGGTGTAGAAACGGCAGTTAGTGAGCGAAAGTCATCTAAATTTTTAATATTTAATGTTTTTTCGTTTTTTGGACTGGTGTAAATGCCAGCAAAGTATTCACCTTTTCTTATCACTGGTTCTGAGATATAAACATGTTCGGAGATAGAATTAGCATCAGCTAGCCAATAAGAATCGAAACTTAGTAATAGCTTACCTTGCTGTAGCATATTCGTATTTCGAAAATTTATCTTTCCAGGCACGTAGGTAAAACCATAGTTAAAGCCGCCTAAGCTCAACGCTTGTTGGACAATAATCATATCAACCACATCTCTGCGAATAGTGCTGCCAGAAAACGTACTTATATCGGTTACTTCTCTGCCATCAACAAAATTAACATAGTGGCTGTAGACATCATCGCGAACATAAATAACAATATCATCGGCATGTAATGAGCAATGAAAACTGAAGAGCATGACTACAAGCTCAATTGGTCTAACCAGACTTTTAAATCGCATAAATAACCTTACAACTATTCTACTTTTAGTTTAGTTGATAATTTTTTTATGTCGTGATATTCGAGCGTAAATAATTTTTACCTACGCTCATCTTTTTTCACTTAAAAGTAAGGGTTTTTTTCGTCTATAGCTACTGCGCCTGATGTCTTGACTGCAATACTGCCATCACTTCACTGAGTTCGATATTTTGATCTTGTAGTAAGACTAAGGTGTGATAAAACAAATCTGCACATTCACCCAATAAGTCTTCTTTGGTTTCAGCGACAGCGGCTAATGCGACTTCAACACCTTCTTCCCCTACTTTTTGAGCTATTTTAGTGGTGCCGCGTGAAAATAAATGTGCAGTATAACTATCTTCTGGCGCATCATTTTTGCGACTAGCGATAACTTGCTCAAGTTGGCTGAGAAAGTTTTGTTGACTAATGGCTTGCTCAGGGAAGCAAGACTCCGTACCTAAATGGCAAGTGGGACCTTGTGGACGACACGCGATAAGTAGGCTGTCTTGATCACAGTCAGTTACTATTTGGTTAACTTTTAAATAGTTACCGCTAGTTTCTCCTTTGCACCATAGGGCTTGTTTTGCTCGGCTGTAAAATGTTGCTAAGCCCGAGTTTAATGTTTGCTCTAAAGCTTCAACATTCATGTAACCTTGCATTAATACCGCGCCAGTATCTTGATGTTGAATAATTGCTGGGATCATACCCGCCATTTTATTCCATGCCAATTGGCTGATATTATCTTGTGTTATTAGCATAATCTGATCTCAACTTTTTCATTTTTTAACTGTTGTTTTAATTCATCCATCGCGATAATACCTTTATGAAACACACTGGCAGCAAGTGCACCATCAACATCTGCCTGTTGAAAAACTTCAACAAAGTGTGATATTTCTCCGGCACCACCTGAGGCGATTAATGGCAGGTTACATAATTTTCGTACTTGGCTGAGCTGTGCAATATCATAGCCTTGTCTGACGCCGTCTTGATTCATGCAGTTAAGCACAATTTCACCTGCGCCAAGTTTTTGTACTTCTTGGATCCAGTCGAGTGTTCGCCATTTTGTTTTTTGCGTACGGCTTTCATCACCAGTGAATTGATACACTTGATATTCACCTAAACCATTATTCGCGTCTTTATTGAAAAAACTATCAACGCCAACTACGATACATTGTTGGCCAAAAACATCGGCTAATCGTGATATTAAAGTGGGGTCTCTTAATGCCGGTGAGTTAATAGATATCTTATCAGCGCCCATCATTAAAATTTGTTTCGCATCCGCTTCGGTTTTTATACCTCCGGCAACACAAAAAGGAATGTCAATAACTTGCGCTATCCTACTTACCCAACTTTTATCGACCACGCGATCATCTGAACTAGCGGTAATATCATAAAAAACTAATTCGTCGGCACCAGCCTCGGCGTATTTTTGCGCAAGTGGCACGATATCACCAATAATTTCATGGTTACGAAATTGTACGCCTTTGACGACTTTACCATCTCTGACATCGAGACAAGGAATTATGCGTTTGGCCAACATGCGATCGCCTCCTCTAAGGTAAATTTACCTTCTAATAATGAGCGGCCAAGAATAACACCGTCTACACCCGTAGGAATTAATGCTTTAATATCAGCTAGTGAGCCAATACCACCTGAGGCTTGCCATTTAATACTTGGGTATTGTTGGCAAAGCTCTTGGTACATTTCGACATTACTGCCACTTAATGTGCCATCTTTACTGATGTCGGTACATAATACGTGGATCAAGCCTGCGGCGATGTAATCATCTAACAAGCTTTCTAAATTAACGCCACTGTCTTTTATCCAACCATGGGTCGGCAGGGTTTTGTTACCTGAAGCATCAATTTTTACATCTAGTGCTAAGACAATATGTTCACCACCAAACTCAGTTAACCATTGTTGCACTAGCGCCGGCTCTTTGATAGCCAGTGAGCCTATAACAATACGATCAGCGCCTAAAGACAGTAACTGTTGTACGTCAGCTTTACATCGTACTCCACCACCCACTTGAATGGTCATGCTATCGTGTTTAACCAATGTTTTCAGTAAGCTTAATTGGCGTTTAGTGCTGTCTTTTGCGCCATCTAAATCAACAAAGTGCATCACCGTAGCGCCAGCCTTAGCATAAGCGTCTTGTCGCTCTTTTGCCGTGTACTGATAATGGGTCTTTTGCTGGTAATCTCCTTGAAATAATCGCACGACTTTGCCGTCAATTAAGTCTATTGCAGGGATCATCATGATTTACATCTCCAAAAAATTCTTAATAATTTTACTGCCAAGGCTACTCGAGCGCTCAGGGTGAAATTGACAACCAATAAAGTTGTCTTTAGCAATTGCTGCAGAAAACTCGCTGCCATACTGACAGCGTGCGACAGTATACTCGGATACTGGCGCGGCAAAACTATGCACGAAATAAAAATAGTCTTCAGCGTTAATGCCAGCAAAAACTGGGTGAGCGCTGACCTGCGTTAACGTATTCCAACCCATATGTGGCATACGTAAACCTTTTGCGTCAAGCGGGCGTATGTCGGTGGGGACCAGCCCTAAACATGTTACAACTTCATCGGTTTTTGCGCCTTCAACAGAAGAGCGTGCCATTAATTGCATACCTAAACAAAAACCCAATACAGGTTGGGTAAGCTGCTGTAAAGTTGTTATTAGGCCTTTAGCTGTTATATTCTCCATGGCATGACGCGCACTGCCAACACCGGGAAGAATAACTTTATCAGCGCTTTTGATGGTGTTGATATCATCAGAAATAGTAATAGAGAAACCTAAACGCTCGACGGCAAACTTTACTGACGCTAAGTTTGCACAACCGGTATCAACAATAACAAAGTTAGCTGGCTTGTTTTCGCTCATCTTACAAACATCCCTTGGTACTCGGTAAATCGTCGCCTGATACGGTTATGGCTTGACGCAAGGCACGACCAAAAACTTTAAACAAACTCTCGACTTGGTGATGACAATTACCTTCAGTAGTCGAAAGGTGTAACGTGATGGCCATTGAATCAGCTAACGAGCGGAAAAAATGCGAAACCATTTGTGTCGACATTTGTCCGACCATGTTATCGGTAAAGTTGGCATCAAACTCTAGCCAAGGACGCCCAGAAAGGTCAATCGAACATTCGGCGCGACACTCGTCCATCGGCAAAACAAAACCAAAGCGACCAATACCACGCTTGTCTCCTAGGGCTTGTTTAAGTGCTTGACCTAGCGCTAAAGCGGTATCTTCAACACTGTGGTGTTCATCGATGTGATAATCGCCATCAACCTTAACCTGCATACTAAAACCCCCATGAGCGGCTATTTGCTCTAGCATGTGATCAAAAAATCCTAAGCCGGTTTGAATGCTAATATCACCGACTTTATCTAAGTTAATCGCGACATTAATATCGGTTTCCTTAGTGGTGCGCGTTACTTGTGAAGTGCGCGATTTTGTCAATAACTGCTCGGCGATATCGTTCCAGTTGAGCGATTTTCTATCGTATTTAAGGCCTTTTATCCCCATATTAGCCGCAAGTTGAATATCTGTTTCACGATCGCCAATAACGTAAGAGTTGGAAAAGTTGACTTTACCTTGTTGTAAATAGTCACTGACTAAACCTAACTTAGGTTTACGGCAGCTGCAATTATCAGTCTCAAAATGTGGACAAAGGAGTACGTCATCAAAATGAATACCCTGCGAGGTAAACATCGCCATCATTTTATCGTGTGGTAAGTCAAAGTCACTTTGTGGATAACTCGATGTTCCTAAACCATCTTGGTTTGATACCATGACCAGACGATAAGCTTTTTTTTGTAGGGCAATGAGGACAGGAATAACGTTAGGTTCGAAAACTAACTTTGCTAAACTGTCGACTTGTTTATCGCTGATAGGCTCTTCAATTAAGGTACCGTCACGGTCGATAAATAAAATATTTTCTTGGCTCATATTAATTCTCTTTTGCTGCCGTTTGGGCTTTTGTGGTGATAAGGTTATCGGTGTTAAATTTTTCGCTAGTAAAACTATTGATAATAGTTTGTTTCAACAAGCTAAGTTCGCGCTCATCGCCAATACTTATGCGTAAACAATCACTTAAATTAAGCTGTTTTGATTGGTCGCGAATTAAAATGCCTTGCTCAGCTAAACGATCAAAAATGAAGTTTTTGATCGTTTCATTTTGACAGCGAAATAAAACGAAATTAGCATCACTGCTAAATACTTGACGACACCAAGTTTGCTTTGCTAACCAGCTGGTAAGCTGCACGCGCAAAATATTAGTTTCTTGTACACGAGCAGCCATTTGCTCTAAGCCCGATGACGCTAATGCAGAGCTCGCAATATCTGCGACCGGTGCTGAAATTGGATAAGGCGCAATTACTTTACTGAGCATAGCGATAACATCGGTATTGGCAAGCGTGAAACCGCAGCGTAAACCTGCTAAAGCAAAAGCTTTTGATAGTGTTCTTAAAATCACTAAATGCGGATATCTCTTCAACCAGCTTGTCACTGATTGCTCAGGGCTGAACTCGATATAGGCTTCGTCCACCACAACAATGGCTGACTCTGCGAATAACTCAAGAGCCGCTTGAATTTCATCTTGTGATAATAAATTGCCGGTTGGATTACCTGGCGAACATAAAAATACCACTTTTGCCTGACCTACTTGTGATTTTAAGCTTGCTAAGTCGAGTGCTAGATCTTTGGTTAATGGCACTTTGATAATATCAGCACCGTGATTTTCGGCGCTGATGGCATACATGCCATAAGTCGGGGGGCAAATTAACACGCTATCTTGATAGGCTTGGCAAAACGTTCTAATGATCAGCTCTATACCCTCATCGGCGCCGCGAGTAGCTAAGATGTTTTCTGTTGGTAGTCGACAATATTGGCTGTAAGCCTTAAGTAGGTTTTCAGGTTGAAAGTCAGGGTAGCGATTAATGCTATTACTGTTTACTTGGTAATTGCCGGTACCCGAGGCTTCATTGGCGTTTAACCAAATCTTGCCTTGCATATCACCACTACTCGCAAATAGTCGACGTGCAGATTGATAAGGAACCATAGCGATTAGTTCTTTGCGAGTGAGTTTATTTGCAATGCTCATTTATGCCTCCAAGCTTTGTTCTAGAGTACTATCTTGGCGAACCGAGTCAGCTTCTAAACGAATAGTAACGGCGCGCTTGTGACCATCTAAACCTTCGGCATCGGTGAGTTCATAAATACACTGGGCTAAATTACTCAGGCCTTCGCGGCTAATTTCTTGTATGGTGAAACGTCTTGAGAAATCAGCTAACGATAAACTACTAATGACTTTTGAGTAACCGTAGGTTGGTAGGACATGATTGGTACCACTGGCATAATCGCCGGCAGATTCAGGCGTGTAAGCGCCAACAAAAATTGATCCGGCGTTACGTAAGCCCGCCAATAACTGTTGAGCATTTTCGGTTTGAATAATTAAGTGCTCAGGCCCATATTCATTTGACACTTCAACCGCTTGAGCTAAGTCTTTGGTTAATATCAAACGGCTTTGTTTTAGTGCTTGTGCAGCTATACTTGCTCTTGATAGTTCAGCCAACTGGCTAATTAATGCTGATTGTACTTTTTCAATCAACGCTTGATTATCGGAGAGCAGTATCACTTGGCTATCAGGACCGTGCTCTGCTTGTGATAACAAATCAGCGGCAACAAAATCGGCATTTGCCTTGGCATCGGCAATAACCAATACTTCTGAAGGACCTGCAGGCATATCAATAGCAAAGCCATTCACTTGTTGTGATAGTTGCTTTTTAGCTTCGGTAACATATTTGTTACCTGGACCAAAAATTTTATTAACCGCGGCAATAGATTCTGTTCCGAATGCCAATGCTGCACAGGCTTGGGCGCCACCAATACTGTATATTTCGTCAATTGAGCATAATGACGCGGCAACTAATATTTCATCTGCCAGTTGGCCATTTTTATCTGGCGGGCACACTAAGACTTTACGTGGGCATTCTGCCAATTGTGCTGGTACGCCTAACATCAATACTGTTGAAGGTAGTGGGGCGCTGCCGGCCGGAATATATAAACCAACGCTAGCGATAGCTTCTGTTTTTAATGTGCACACCACACCAGGCGTTGTTTCGACGCGAATATCTGCAGTTATTTGTGCTTGGTGAAAACGTTTGATATTGGCATAAGCGCTTTCTATGGCGTTTAATCTAGCAGCAGTTAACCTGCTTTTTGCTGCCTTAACTTGTGCAGGACTTACTCGCAAGGTCGTTAGTTTTACGCCATCAAACTTTTCAGTTAAATCGAATAAAGCTTTATCGCCGTTTTTTCTGACATTATTCAGAATGTTTTCTACTTGTTGTGATAACAAACCGCTTTCTGCGATGGCAGGGCGGGATAAAGCGAATTTACGCTCAGCATCTGGCAAGTTTAACCAATTGATTATTTCGTTTTTCATAATATTCAACTTTTAATAATTTTCGCTAGAAAGATAATGCGTTTCAAGCCAATGAGTGCAAAACACTTATTGGCCATGACGCTATTATCTAGCCCATCATTTTTTCTATTGGCATCACTAGAATAGAGTTACAACCTAAGGCATTAAGTTGTTCCATGGTTTCCCAGAAAAAAGTTTCGGTGGCAACAACATGCACAGCAACGAGGTCATCACGGCCAGCTAAAGGCAATATTGTTGGCGTTTCTTTGCCTGGCATTAAGGCGCTTACTTGCGCTATTTTATCTTTTGGCGCGTGCAGCATGATGTATTTACTTTCTTTTGCTTTCATCACGCCTTGAATACGAGGTAATAGAGTATCGAGAATTTTTTGCTTTTCTGGTGCTAAAGCGTTAGCTGTTTGAATTAATGACGCTTTTGAGTGGAAAATTTCTTCTACTTCGACTAAGCCGTTGGCTTCAAGTGTTGCACCGGTTGAAACTAAATCACATATACCATCAGATAAACCGACACGAGGTGCTACTTCCACAGAGCCTTTTAATAGGCAAAACTCAACATTGATGCCATTCTCTTTAGCATAACGATTAAGTAATTGTGGATAGGTTGTAGCAAACCTTAGGCCATTTAAGCTTTCAATACCTTGATAGTTAAAGCCTTCTGGCATAGCGATTGATAAACGACAGCCGCCAAAATTTAAGCCTGATGTACGAATATATTCTGACTTTTGCCCCATTAACGCCCGCTCTAATGCGGTTTCCTCAAGCGTATTGTCGCCGACAATGCCTAAGTCGCACACACCATCCATCACAAGTCCAGGAATGTCGCTACTGCGCACTCGCATAATATCGATTGGCATATTAGTCACATGTGCCAACAAACGACGATCAGAGACATTAAGTTTAAGGCCACAGCGCTTTAATAGCGCTTGAGTGTCGTCGCTTAAGCGACCTGATTTTTGCATTGCAATACGTAAGCGTGGTTCTGTTGTCATGGTGTTTTCCTATTAAATTTTAAATTTTTTGTGCTAATACATCGCTTTTTTATGCGGCTAAAACTGTTGAAAAATCATCATGTATATACAATTCTAAGGCCATAAAAATGCGAAAACCCCCGAGAGAGATGAACTCTTTCGGGGGTTTAGACATTAATTTTTTATTTATCTTACACCGCTGAAAGGTTCATAGCCCCTCAGCGAATAAACCTGAGCAGCTAATCCGTATGATGGTGATGAAGATGAATAGCAATCAGGTTTAAAGTCATGTGTTATTTACTCTATTAGTATTTGGTGTAAGTTATTATGTTACTACTTTTAGTCGCTAGGCAAAGCCAACGAGAAATTTTTAAAGTAGTTACTTTAATTTCTCTTTTTACATTACGTTGGTTTTTCTTTGAGGGCAAGTGTTTAATTTTAACTCGATATTCTATTTTCAACTAGCTTAGTGTCATTTTCATCTAAGCAAGAGTCGTGTGACAAGATTAAAGTTTGCGCTATTTATGTCGATAATAATGTTATAATGTAACTTTAATTAGCCTTTATAGCGGCTTTAAACGGAGGCAGAAATGGACATTTTTACTACCGCATTGACACGTGTTGTACCTGTGCCTATCAAACCTGCGGATTTAAAAGTTAAACCATTGGCAAAAACGTCTGTGGCGAATGAGGTGTCAGACGATGCTGCTGGTCTTGAAGAGCCCGCCTTTTATCATAATAAACCTATTGCTGAAAAATCGCCTGATAAAGATCAAAGCAATGAGAGTGAGACGCCAGAGGCTGTCGAGGTGTCGAAGGTGCCCGAGGACAATACGGGTCAACATATTGATGTTTTTGAAGATAGTGAAAGTTCGCCGGTGGAAGAAAAAGATGGTAAACGCCATTTGGATATTTTTGTTTAAATTCTAGATATTACATCGCCATTAAAGATTTATTTATTGTACTTTTATTATTTCTAAACGCGCATTTTACCGTCGTATGGGTATATAATAAGCGCAAATTTATCAATGTTATATCTTCATGAGTGCTGTAGAACATGCATTTTCCCATCAAGGTGCTTTAGCTAAAGCGATCAATGGCTTTTCCCCGCGCCAAGCTCAGCTTGATATGGCACTTGAGGTAGCTAAGGCTATCGAAACAAAAAGCTCGCTTGTTGTTGAAGCGGGTACCGGAACCGGTAAGACCTTTGCCTATTTAATTCCTGCACTATTGGCTAACAAAGCTCATGCTGAAAATGATCAGGGTCAGAAAAAGATCATTGTCTCTACTGGAACCAAGAATTTGCAAGAGCAACTCTTTCATAAAGATCTGCCTTTAATCCGCAAAGCACTAACCAGTAATGCGCAAATTGCTTTATTGAAAGGACGAGCGAATTACCTTTGCCTATATCGTTTGGAGCAATATCAGCAATCGCGAGGCCAACTTGATGCTCAAACATTAGCTGATTTTGTTAAAATCCGAGCATGGGCAAATGGCACTGACAGTGGCGATATCGGTGAAGTCGTTAATGTTACTGAAGGCTCAGCTGTTTTTCCTTTTGTCACCAGCACTGTTGATAACTGTCTCGCGAAAGATTGCCCCAATATTGATGATTGCTATTTAATAAAAGCCCGAGAAAAAGCGATTGATGCAGATTTAGTGGTGGTGAATCATCATTTGTTTTTTGCTGATATGGCGTTAAAAGATACCGGCTTTGGCGAGTTAATTCCGAAAGCGGATGTGATGATTTTTGATGAAGCCCATCAAATTGCTGATATTGCCAGTGAATATTTTGGCGAAGCGTTTTCTACTCGCCAATTACTTGACCTTTGTAGTGATGTTTTGCAGGTTTATCGCAGTGAATTAACTGATGTCAAACAACTGGGTAAGGCGGCAGAAAAACTATTAAAAACCAGCCAAGAATTTCGTTTGCTATTTAACTACGATCCCGAGCGAGGTAACTGGCGTGAAAAGCATAAGCAGCAACAATTTTCTCATGCCTTTAGGTTATTAAAAACCGATTTAGACTTTCTTTATCAAGTGATCAAACTTTGTGTTTCCCGTAATGAAGCCATTGATAATTGTTTTGATAGAGCGGTAAATTTGTTAGCGAAATATGATGTCATGGCAGATGTTGATGCGATGGGCATGAGCTTTTGGTATGAAACGACACCACGGCATGTGGTTTTGCATAAAACCCCTTTGTCGGTTGCAGACAAGTTTGGTAATTATGTTAAAGACTCTGGCGCTGGTTGGATATTCACCTCAGCTACCTTGGCTGTTGATGGCGAATTTAAACATTTTTCTCGCCATTTAGGTATTGAGCATTCAGCAAGTTTGTTGCTTGATAGTCCGTTTGATTACGCTAAGCAATCACAGTTAATTATTCCACGTTATCTCCCTGCCGCAAATGATAGAAACCGTGCTAAAGCGCTGAGCGAACTTGCGATGCCGCTTATTGCAGCAAGTAAAGGGGCGTGTTTTATGCTGTTTACGAGTTACCGTGTGATGCATCAAGTGGCCGAATTATTGGCTGAAAGTATTGATAACCCCTTGTTGGTACAAGGGCAAATGGGCAAGCGAAAATTACTAGAAGAGTTTGTTGCACAAAACAGCGCGGTACTTTTGGCAACGGCTAGCTTTTGGGAGGGGGTTGATGTGCGTGGTGATAAATTAACTTGTGTTATTATCGATAAGTTACCATTTTCCTCACCTGATGACCCGTTATTACAAGCGCGTAGCGAAGACATAAAACGACAAGGTAAAGACCCGTTTGTACAAATTCAATTACCGCAAGCGGTTATAGCATTAAAGCAAGGAGTAGGGCGCTTGATTCGTGATGTTAATGACAATGGTATATTGGTTATATGCGATGACAGATTAGTCAATCGCCCTTATGGTCAGGTATTTTTAAAAAGTTTGCCTGCTATGAAACGCAGCCGGAATATTCATCAGGCTGCTGATTTTTTAGCGCAACTGAGTTAAATTTCATTATCTAGCGAATGGCTTTAATGCAAATAAAGTCAGCTATAATCGTAAAGATTGCTCATGCATTAGGTAAAAATAATGATAAACTTGCTCAATAAGTAATAACAGTAATTTAAAAGGTTTTTTGACGTGAATTTATTGGCCATCGACGCCTCAACTGAAGCTTGTTCAGTAGCAGTTAACTATTTTGATCAACAGTTTAGTGAGTATGAGCTGTGCCCGCAGTCACATAGTTTACGTTTGTTACCTATGGTTGATAGCGTTTTAAAGCAAGCTAATTGCAAATTAACTGAGCTTGACGGTATTATTTTTGGTCAAGGCCCTGGCAGTTTTACCGGTGTGCGTATTGGCATAGGGGTAACACAAGGTTTAGCGTTTTCCGCTGAGCTACCTGCACGTGGTGTTTCAACATTACAAGCTATGGCTCAGCAAGCTTATGATGAAAAAGGTCAAGGTAAGGTGATTGCCGCGATTGATGCGCGTATGTCAGAAGTTTACACCTGTTACTTTGCAGTAGACGAGCAGGGCATTATGCAAGCAAAAACTGAAGAAACGGTATTAAAACCTGAGTTAGTTGCACAATATTACCGTCATTTATCTTTGCCAGCTTATGGTGTAGGAACAGGTTGGGATGCATATTCTGCCTTGGCAGAGTTAAAGTCAAATGCTGGAGCACCTGAAATTTTATTTCCCACAGCACAAGCCATGTTGGCGATTGGCCAAGTTGATTTTTCTGAACATAGTGTTGCGGCAGAGCATGCTCAACCTAAGTATGTGCGTGATACAGTTTCCTGGAAAAAACTGCCAGGGCGCGAGTAATTATTGAGGATTGGCATCAATTTAGCTGCGGAAAATAAAAAATTGTTTTCACCTTGACTAGAAATTTGTTAAAATAACTCTTATGCAAGTTTATAACTCCGCCAATTTAGTATCCCAAGCGCCTATTGCCCTAGGGAATAACTCCTCTGTACAAGCTCAAGAGCAACGTGCAAGAGTGACTGCGCGTGAAACGCTAAACTCTGAAGAAAGTCAAAATCAAAAATCTCAAGCGGATGTTGAAACGCGCCAGCGTCTCGATATTGATGAACAGGCTATAGCTTTAATTGAACGTGAGTTGCCATCAGCATATGGCAAAAATAACTCACAACAAAGTAACCAGCAAAACAGCTTTAATAGTGCATATGATTCACCATCAAATCAAAATAAGTTGGCGGTAGCTACCTACCAGTCCGTTGATAACATTGCTCAGCGAGATAATATTGAGCAAGTGTTTGGTGTTGATTTATTTGCCTAAATTATCTGAGCAGAAATCCAGTTTAACGTCCTCAAAAAAGCCATCGAGCTTTCGGCAAAAATATCAATTTTGGCTGATGTTACTCACCGCATTCATTATTTTACAATTACCTTTTATTTCGATTCCATTTAAATGGTTAGAGAGCTATTTTCATGAAATTAGTCATGGCTTAACGGCGCTATTAACCGGTGGTAGTATCGTTAAAATTCAATTATTCCCCAATGGCGCAGGTTTGTGTACAACACGTGGCGGCTCGTCATTTTTAATTAGTTTGATGGGCTATGGTGGTGCAATATTATGGGGCTGTTTATTATTTTCTTTGGCCTCTGTTCATCGCAGAGTAGCACAGGCTTTTTCAATATTATTGGTTGCCTTATTTTTGGCTAGCATTCTGTTGTGGGTACGAGATTTATTAACCTTATTCATTGTGCTCGTATTGTTAGGGTTAGTATTAGCCCAGTTAAAATATTCATCACAAAAATATCTACAAATGTTATTACAAATGACGGGGTTATTAGTACTCATTAATAGTTTAATGAGTCCGCTGTATTTACTTGATGGTCAAGCGCGAGGTGATGGTGCAGCGTTAGCCGATATTACTTACATTCCAGAATTAATATGGGTTTTACTCTGGTTTTTTGTCGGGTTATTTGCAACATATAAACTGAGTAAAGTATCGTTTATCATCAAACGTAAGGATTAACAGCCCGCACGTAATAAAGGAATTACATGTTAGACACTCGTACTATGAAAACCATTGAATTTTATGTTAATGGCCAACACATTTCCGCGTTAAGCAATGGCAATAGTCAACAGCCAATTCTATTGTGTTTGCATGGTTGGTTAGACAATGCCGCAAGCTTTCAGCCTTTAACGCCCTATTTAAGTGCTTACCATGTTATTGCTATCGATTGGCCCGGGCATGGTTTATCAAGTCATCGCAGCGTCGATGCGCATTATCATTTTTTGGATTGGGTCTATGATCTGATTAGCTTATTTCGCTCACAGCAATGGCAAAAAATTGATATTGTTGCTCACTCAATGGGTGCTATGGTGGCATCTGCTTTTTCTGCGGCATTCCCCGAGCATGTTAAATCGTTAACCTTAATTGATGCCATCGGTATGTTAACTTCAGATGCCAAATCGACCACAGAGCAAATGCGTAAAGGTTTTTTAAGTCGATTAAATCGACACGTAAAACCTAAAAATAAACACGCAAATTTTGAATCGGCGGTTGCGGCTAGGGTGTCAGTGTCAGATTTAAAGGCTGAACATGCAGCACTTATTGTTGAACGTGGTCTTGAGCAAACAGATGATGGTTTTATTTGGCGTTCAGACAGTCGTTTACGCGCCACCTCTCCGTATCGATTTACCATGGCGCAAGCAAAGCAGCTTGTGACCGATATAACCGTACCTGTGCAATTAGTCTACGGTGATAAGGGTATGGACATGGTTACGTCTGGAATAGAATGTTTTGCTCCACTGTTTAAAACATTACAAGTGCATAAATTATTAGGTGGTCACCATGTGCATATGGAGCAAGCAGAACAGACCGCTAAGCTGATAAATCAATTTATAAAACAGCAATATTAGACTATATATTGCGCAATATTTTAGCCAGTTCAGCTATAATGACGTTATTAAATAGCAGCTAAATTTAAACAAGTGTTTAAATTTACTGGATCGACCAGTGAAAATTTGATAAAACGTATCCTTAAAATTACGCATAAGAATTAAAAGAGGAAAGGCACAGTGGAAAAAATTTGGCTTGAGAAGAGTTATCCTCCCGGCGTTCCATATGAGATTGACCCTGACAAATACGCTTCAATTGTTGATATGTTTCATAAATATACCAAGATTTATGGCGAGCGTTCAGCATTTATCAATATGGGGGCGGAGATAAGTTATAGTGAACTAGCTCAACAAGCCACTGCCTTTGCCGCATATTTACAACGAGATTTAGGTCTAGTTAAAGGCGATAAATTTGCCATTATGGTGCCTAATTGTTTGCAGTATCCCATTGCATTGTTTGGCGCACTGTTAGCGGGTTTAACTGTTGTTAATGTCAACCCTCTATATACGGCTCGCGAGTTAGAGCACCAATTAAAAGACTCAAACACTAAAGCGATATTAATTATTCAAAACTTTGCCAGCATTTTGGAAAAAGTTATTGATAAAACCCCGGTAGAAAAAGTTATTCTAACCTCGTTAGGTGATCGCTTAGGCACCGTAAAGGGCGCCATTGTCAATGGGGTTGTTAAGTATGTTAAAAAAATGGTACCGGCATTTAATCTTAATAATGTCGAACACTTTAATAAAGCGCTAGCGAAAGGACACAAGCTAGACTTTACTCCCGTTGCACTTTGCGGCGATGATTTGGCCTTTTTGCAATATACTGGTGGTACAACTGGGGTTTCAAAAGGTGCCATGTTAACGCATCGAAATATGGTGGCTAATTTAGAGCAAGCTAAAGCTGCGATAAAGCCGCAACTTGAAGAAGGAAAAGAGCTCGTTGTTACGGCGTTACCGCTTTATCATATCTTTGCTTTAACCGCTAATTGTCTGACGTTTATTACCCTTGGTGGGACAAATTTATTGATCACTAATCCACGTGATATGCCGGGCTTTGTCAAAGAGTTAAGCAAATACACCTTTACGGCAATTACTGGGGTAAACACCTTATTTAATGGTTTGTTAAATACGCCAGGTTTTAGTGAACTTGATTTCTCTACTTTAAAGCTTTCTCTTGGTGGTGGCATGGCTGTACAGCGTCCAGTTGCTGAGAAGTGGGAAAATGTGACTCAATCTCGGTTACTTGAAGGTTATGGCTTAACGGAATGTGCACCCTTAGTAACATTATGTCCTTATAATCAGCAACATTACACAGGTAGCATTGGCTTACCTGCGTCTTCTACTGATATTCGTATCGTAAAAGATGATGGCACTGATGCTGGAATTGATGAGCCTGGAGAAATGTGGGTTAAAGGCCCACAAGTGATGAAAGGTTATTATAATCGCCAAGAAGCAACCGATGAAATTTTAAAAGATGGTTGGCTCGCAACTGGTGATGTTGCTTGTATGGACGAAAATGGTTTCTTTAAAATTGTCGACCGCAAAAAAGATATGATCATTGTTTCTGGCTTTAATGTGTTTCCAAATGAAATTGAAGAAGTTGTTGTTAGTCATGACGGTGTATTAGAAGCTGCTGCAATTGGGGTGCCACATGAAGCTTCAGGCGAAGTAGTAAAAATATTTGTTGTGCGCAAAGACCCTAACTTAACAGAAGCGGAATTAATTAAGCATTGCCGTGAAAACTTAACTAATTATAAAGTACCAAAAATTATTGAGTTTCGTGATGATTTACCAAAAACTAATGTCGGTAAAATATTACGACGTGAACTGCGCTAATTTGTTCGATGCTTGACACTAAGTAGATGTAAAAAAAGCCAACAGTTGTTGGCTTTTTTATGTTCAGAGCTTTCTTAGATATCCCGTCTTTCAAGGTATTAGTTAATGGGGTAAGTCGACGAATGGTCAGCTTTATCAGATAAAAGTACTGAAGCGATATATCAAACAATAACTATTGGGCGTTTAATCTTTGTCCATTAACTGCTTTGCTGTCATCAGCCATAAGATATACGTAAAGTGGCATGATATCTTCTGGAGAGGCAATCTCCGCTTTGTTTTCAGCAGGGTATGCGCTTGAACGCATATTAGTATTAGTCGCACCAGGGTTAATCGCATTGGTTCTCAGCGTGCTGTTTTCGTATTCATCAGCTATCACTTGCATTAGACCTTCCGTGGCAAATTTAGAAACACTATAAGCGCCCCAGTAAGCCTTGCCTTTATTGCCGACACCGGAAGAAGTAAATACCAATGAAGCGTTATCCGCTTTTAATAAGCTTGGTATTAGTGCTTGAGCTAATAAAAACTGCGCATTTACGTTAACTTGCATCACGTCTTGCCAAATTTGTTGGTGAATCTGATTAAAGGGGGTTAACTCGCCCAGTATAGAAGCATTAAGTAATGCTCCGTCGAGTTTACCAAATTGACCCGTTATGGTTGCCGCTAAGTCGATATAGTTTTGTTTGGTTGAGCCTTTTAAGTCAAGTGGCACAATCGCGGGTTCAGGGCAGCCTTTGGCGATAATATCATCGTAAACCGCTTCAAGTTTCGCGACAGTTTTACCTAATAAAATGACTGTCGCACCTAACTCTGCATAAGTTAATGCTGCTTGGCGACCAATGCCAGCACCAGCACCGGTAATTAAAATAGTTTTATTTGCTAAAATTTGTGGTGTAATTGAATAGTCGAACATATGATTGGTTGCTAAAAAAATTTGTTAATAATTCTACTACTTTGTCAGCTATATTGACGAGTGTTTTCGTCAGTAAACTGCATTTGTTCAGTAAAAACTGTGAATAAATCAAAAAATCACTAGCACTTGATCTATTCTTGAGTTAAGTTTAACTGGTCTAACAAGTTGAAATTAATGCTAGGATAGGTATGAAAATCAACAATAAGAACGAAAAATAATAAATATATGCTTAAAAATATTTGAGTATATAAAATAAAGATTAGTCCGTGGGGAGATAAAATGAAAAAGTTAGTACTCAGTCTTGCAATTGCTAGCACATTAGGTTTAAGTGCTTGTG
>OJDR01000143.1_pt1 | contig 24849 bp, 19 predicted proteins | sample 1593081 | NCBI WGS metagenome assembly OJDR01 (sample SAMN05416873, study PRJEB24817) | seawater metagenome | isolation source: Sea water | place: Canada:Atlantic | collected 2013-11
TATAAATACCCAACAAACTGCTGCAAAAACAATCTCGAAAGATCAACAGACCCTAATAACAACTTTTGGTTAACGAAATAAAAATGACGCATTACCATTTTTTTCATTATCTTTATGATAAAAATAAGCAAAGCCATTTAGTTCGAGCTAGCAAGCTCTTTATTTTGAAAACGCTGTTATGGCTAACATTCATATGTTCTTCTAGTCTGACTTACGCGAAAGATATTATCATAGCGTCCGACATTTGGTGTCCTTACATCTGCCAAGATGCAAAAAAACCGGGCTATATCGTAGAAATGATGAACGATATATTAGCAGATAAAAAATTCCATCCTAAAAACGAAATGATGCCTTTAGCACGAGCAATTAAGTATTTGCAAAGTGGCGATGTTGATATTGTTTTAGGGTTAACACAACAGCATATCGATCATCATTTACTCATTCGTTCGAATATGTCAGTTGGCACCTTTGCAAATGATTTTTTTGTCGATAGCACAAATCCATGGCGATACTCGACCATAGAACAACTTGAAGAATATGCTAATAACGATCATCCCATTGGCATTATCAAGGGCTACTTTTATGGCGACGTTATTAGCGAACTTATTGCTAAAAATCCTAATTTATTTTCCTATTCCCATGGTAATGCACCACTACAGCAAAATATCAAACGCTTAAAATCAGGTCGTATTAGCATTTTACTCGATAGTAAAAACACGATATTAAATGAAGTTAAACGACTCAATATTTCTACGCTCAGCTATGCTGGAACACAAGGCAGCGAAAGTGAACTATATGTTGGGTTATCATCCAACGCAGATAAACAACTTTTACAAGTCATTGACCAAGGAATTAGCCAGTATCGTTTGTCAGGGAAGCTCGATAAATTACTGGCAAATTATGGTATTACCGACTGGCAATAAAATTATTTAACCAACTTTATTGCAATATTTAATAAATAATTAAATTTATCGCCTTAATTTTCATATATATGCTGCAATCACAGTAAATTTGCCATAAAATGGTAGCAATGAAACAAATTATTAACATTTAAGTCTAAGGGAATTTTATTGTGCGCCAACAAAAAACATCAATTTTACTAATTTCAAGTTTGATCTGTGCATTTAGCGTTAACGCACAAGAGCAACCAAAAGCAGAAGATCTCGTCGGTAAAAATTACCTTGGTATACACGGTATGCGAATCAATACTGATGATGATAGATTAACACCAAACGGGGTTGATTTTATCAAGCACGCCAATGGTATTGGCGCTGAATTTGGCCACCGTTTAAGTGAATATTCTGAATTACGAATTTCATATACTCACCTTAATTTGACAAGAGTTGGCTGGGCACCAGAGACTCCATCTGGAAAAAATATTGCAGCAAATTACTTATACTTCCCTAACAAACAAAACTTCTATGTTATGGGTGGTGCAAGTGCATTAGATATTATCGATACTGATATGTCTGTTAACGTTGGTGCTGGTTACCGTCATTACATTAGCGATCGTAGTGCTATCTATTTTGAAGGTAACGGACATTACCAATTTGATGACAAGTACACTGATTTAAGCGCACAAATTGGTTTAATTTACTTTTTTGGCGATACAGCGAAGAAAATTGTTCGTACTGCGCCGGTAAAACCAGCTGAAGTAGCGCCTGTTGCGGTTAAACCTGTTGACAGCGACAATGATGGTGTTATTGACAGCAAAGACCAATGTAAAGCAACACCTGCGACAGATAAAGTTGACAGCAATGGCTGTACAATCTTCACTGAAGAAAATGATGCATTACATTTACATGTTAAATTTGATAACTCTAAAGCGGTTGTAAAAGCTGAATATTTAGACAATATCAAAGCTGCTGCTGACTTTTTAAAGCAGTATCCACATATTTCATTGACAATTAAAGGCCATACATCAAGTACTGGCCCTGCAGCATTCAATAAAAAACTATCTCAACAACGTGCTGATGCCATTGTGAATGTTTTAGTTAATGACTTCGGTATTAAAGCATCACGTTTGACTGCTCAAGGTATGGGTGAAGAAGAGTTACTAAGCCCTGCTAACACTTTGCAAGCACATGAAGCAAACAGACGTATTGAAGCTAAAGTTCGTGTAGATAAAAAAGTAGCGGTTAAACGTTAATAACGTGTAACGCTTGATTTAGTCATCTAAAAACGCTGCTACCATCACTTGATAGCAGCGTTTTTTTTATTTAAATTTTCTCTTGTTTATTCGTAGCCATAAGGCAAATTCAGTTGTCTGATATTTTTGTTCAGTTGATAAGCGATGTACGTCAATGCACATTGTGCCAAGATTCTTTAGCGCTCGGTGTAAATCCAGTATTACAAATATCCCCCTCAGCTAAAGTTATTATCGCAGGCCAAGCACCAGGATTAAAAGTCCATAAATCAGGTATACCTTTTGACGACAAAAGTGGCGAACGGCTCAGAACTTGGCTAGGTGTTGATACCGCAAGCTTTTACAATGATGAAGTTTTTGCCATATTACCTATGGCCTTTTGTTATCCTGGAAAAGGTAAATCTGGTGACTTAGCGCCAAGGCCTGAGTGCGCGATAAAGTGGCGTAAAAAGATCATCGAACAATTATCTCAAGTAGAGTTAATTATTGCCGTCGGGGGTTACGCACAACATTGGCACTTAGCCAATAAAAGTGGGAAAACGTTAACCGACACGGTGAAACATTGGCAAAAATGCTCTGTTAATTCAACCCCAGCCATTATTCCAATTCCTCACCCGAGTCCAAGAAACAATATATGGTTAAAGAAAAATCCTTGGTTTGAAAAAGATGTTATTCCAGTACTACAGTCTCAGATCAAAAATTTAGTCAATAATTAATACACAAAAACACTATTTCCATCCTAGCTTTTCTACGAAATCATTGTCTAGTGCTTTAGCAAATTGTTTGGCTTCGATAGCGACTTGTTCTAAAAGTTTCTCTTCTTCATTTTCAGGTAGAAATGGTGCTACTTTAACAGGAAAACCCGACTCATCAATTGCCATAAAGGTAATAAAGCAGCGATTAGTCACCACCGAACTTCCTTCTTTTGGATCGCCTGCTCTTACTGCAACATAAATGTGCATACTGGTTTTTCCTGTATGTACTATTTGCGCTTTCACTGTGACCATCTGCCCAACTAAAATAGGCCGAATAAAACGAATACCATTAGCAGATATAGTGACGCTATATCGTTTACTCCATCTAGCAGCGCAAGCGTAAGAAGCTTGATCAATCCACTTCATGACCATGCCCCCGTGCACTTTACCGCCGAAGTTAACATCAGTCGGTTCAGCTAAAAAGCAAAATTCAACAGTATTATCTAGCCCCATAATCTTTACGCTCTACTGTATTATTGAATTATATTCATAAAGATAGCTACTATTTTCAATATCCCCAATTTATCTGCATAAATTTTTTTGCCTGAAAAATCAGAAGTTTTTCAATAAATCTATAATTTTCATATGAAATATTAAATAAATTATCGCTAATATATGCTAATTTAAAACATAACCAACGAGCTACGCTAAGGGCGGCATGTTACATGCCAAAAAAATTTGCAAAAAAACGATATTGAACCAGTAGATGTACAGTGCCATGAATGTGCGCTAACCGTAGAACTGCCCAATTTAAAAGAACGTCAAAAAGCGCAATGCCCTCGTTGCGGCTATACATTGAGCACTATTCATCGCAATGCAAATGAAAGAATTATCGCCTTTGCGATCTCTGGATTAATATTTTTACTTGCCTCTTTACCCTTTGACTTTTTGTCATTTAACAGTAATGGCTTAGAAAATAAATTTGATATTATCAAAAGCTTTTTTGTCCTCATTAACAATAACTATCATGCGTTAGCAATGATAGAACTGCTGACAATATTTGCCATTCCGAGTATTGTATTGCTGTCGCTTATTTACTTGCTTGTGCCGATGAATAAGGGCTTACATCCTAGACATGGCCGTAAAATATTATCACTAGTGTTTAAACTACTACCTTGGTGTATGGTAGAGATTTTTTTAATTGGCGTTTTAGTCAGTTTAATCAAAATTATTGCCATGGCTGATATTGAGCTTGGTATCTCTTTCTATGCTTTCATTTTATTTACATTATCGATGACAATCGTTATTTTACATATAGATAAGCGTCAGCTTTATCAGTTATTAACTCAGGTTGAAAAAACGCATAATATCGAAATACAACAAAGTCAGCATAAAGTAGCACAAGAAAATCCAACAACACATGCCCTGAGCGTTCAAAAGACCTGGGCATTAATCATTACCGCGGCTATTTTATATATTCCAGCCAACACCTTACCGATAATGACGACAAGATTATTTGGTCAAGACGATCCAAGTACTATCATTGGCGGTGTTATCTTGCTATGGCATTTAGGCTCATACCCAATCGCTTTCATTATCTTTATTGCTAGTGTTGTTGTACCTGTGGCAAAAATACTGGTATTAGCATGGTTAAACTATAGTGTGCAGAAACAAAGTGATACATTAAGCTTACAAAGGGTAAAATGGTACCGTATGGCAGAATTTGTTGGTCGATGGTCAATGATTGATGTTTTTGTCGTCATTATATTGGTCAGCTTAATTCAGCTTGGCCCTACAATGAGCATAACCCCAGGAGCAGCTACATTAGCATTTTCAGGTGTTGTAATAGTAACCATGCTGGCTGCAATGAGTTTTGAGCCTCAGTTGATTTGGAAAAATAAAAGCAATTATGAATGATAAAAAAAAGCCAGACGCGACAGTTAAGCCAATAAGAACAATATCAACGATATGGTTTGTTCCGCTAATTGCAGTATTTATTGGCTGCTGGATGCTTTATTACCAATGGAGCAATGAAGGCTCAGAAATTACTATTTATTTCCCCACTGCTGAAGGCATGGAAACAGGAAAAACCAAAATAAAATCACGTAATGTTGATATTGGCGAAGTGAGTCAAATTGAATTAAATGAAAATGGCAATGGCGTCATTGTTACCGCGAAAATAAAAAAAACAGCAGAGCAATTTTTAGTTGCCGACAGCATGTTCTGGGTAGTTTCCCCACAAATTTCACATACTGGGGTTTCGGGCCTTAGCACCTTAATTTCTGGCGTATATATTGAAATATCCCCAGGAAAAAGCCATGAAGAACGTTATCAATTTGATGCTTTAAATTCTCCGCCTGTCACACCTGTAGGCACTCCAGGCTTACATATAACGTTAAATAGTAATGATCAGTTTGCCTATGCTAAAGGTGATCCTATTATTTATAAAGGCCTGACTGTTGGTCAGTTTGAAGACATCTATTTCAATTTCGAAGAACGTGTGGTCTATTACAACGCCTTCATCAAAGCCCCCTACCATCAGTTGATCACCAGTAACACAAAATTTTGGGATGTGAGTGGCCTGCGCTTTGATTTGAATGCTGATGGTATTTCAATTAAAACCGGCAACTTTGAAACCATGCTAACCAATGGTGTCACCTTTGGTATTCCAGCAGGCATGGATATAGGCGATAAGATTGGCGAACGCTCATATTACGATATTTATGAGAGTTATGAAGCTGCTGACGATGAAAGATACCGTCGTTCTGTCGAATTTGTGATTCTTGTTAGTGACTCAGTGAGAGGCCTTACGGTTGGAGCTCCGGTTGAATATCGAGGAGTACAAATAGGGAAAGTTAAATCAACAAATATGGCATTGACAAGAAATGAAAATAAATTAATTAAGGAAGATTTTAAAATCCCTGTACTCATCAGTTTACAGCCCGGTCGTGTCGGTTTACCTGATAATAAAGCAGGTGAAAACTTAATGACAGAGCAAAATATTTACTGGATTAAGCATGGTTTAAAAGCGGTATTGCGCACGGGAAACTTTTTAACGGGTAGTTTGTATGTTGATTTACAACATAACAAGGAGCAGCCGGTCAGCCAAATTGAAAAATATAATGAATTTTCAATTATTCCAACCAGTAGTGATGATTTTGCACAGATCACCGCAAAAGCAGAACAATTCATCGATACTTTAAATAACATGCCATTAAATAATTTAAGCGGCAATGCCAATCAATTGATGTTAGAAATGACAAAAACCGCTAAAGAGTTTCAAGCAACAAGTCAAAATTTCGATGCCTTACTTAGCCAAGTTGATCAGCAAAAAATTAGCAGCGAACTCAATAAAACCTTACAAGGCATCAATACCTTAACAAAAGACTTGTCATCAGGCTCTAAAGGCTATGAAGATCTACGTACAACATTAAATACCTTAACAGCAACCATGAACGAATTAAAACCGCTACTCAATCAGCTAAAGCATAAACCCAACAGTTTGATATTCAATGATGGTGAGGTATCAGAGCCTATACCAACAAAACGTAATGGAGCCCAGCAATGAAACAAGCTTTAATCATACTGAGTGTGTCAATTATGCTAATGACAGCTTGTAGTTCAAATAATACGCCAAAAACACAGTATTATTTACTTAATAGCCCCACGCTTAAAAACAGCGTTGTGGTTAACAACCTAAATAATCCAAGGGTTGCTATTACACTGCTTGAGTTACCTGATTATTTAAAACAGCCAAGTTTAGTTTTGCAACTTTCTGATCACCAATTGCACTACTCGCATTTTCATATGTGGGCGGATCCTCTGCAATCAAGCATTATTGAAAGCTTAACACAAGATTTGAATACTAAAAATAACCCGCATAATTATAACGTTACACTAAGTTCTAGCGCTGAATCTGAAGTTATCATTAAAATCACAGGCTTTCACTCGACTCATCAATCACAGGTTATACTCGCGGGTAATTACTGGCTGCATGATAAGAATAAGCGAGCATCAGAAAAAATTCATCACTTTAATTTAGCTATAGCACTTGATACTGATGGCTATCCGCACGCAGTCGCACAAATGCGAAACTTAATAACGCAATTAGCGCATGAAATAAATAAAAGCCTAACTAACGTCAACTCGGATTAACCAACTTTAATCTACTATTTAGGCACCTATCAGCGCTATTCTTACAAAGCAATCGCACGCTATTGCTTTGTAAAAGGCCTTGTTAAACACCTAAGCTTCATTATTGAGGCTTGGTTAATCTATTATGTAAAACACACCGTGAACTGTTCAATAAGTAGCTCGGCAAATCAGTGGTAATAAAAGCCATCAACCAGAGTTGAGGTAAACTAAACAGTAATGTATATTTGCGCAGCAAGTAAAAATAATAGCTAGAGAGTGCTTTTAAATCCACAGGTCTTAAACTAGTTAAAGGTAAATGATGACGCCAGCAGTCAAACAATTAGACAAATTAGCCTTACCTTACAAATTACACCAATACCAGCATGACGCTAGTTATAAATCATTCGGTATTGAAGCGGTTGAAAAGCTGCAAGTAGCGTCTGAAACTGTCTTTAAAACACTGGTGGTAGATGTTGATAATAGCTACTTAGCAGTTGCTATTATACCGGTTGAAGAGAAGCTCAGTTTAAAGAAACTCGCAAAAGCATTGAATGCAAAAAAAATAACAATGGCCGAAGCAACAAAAGTACAAAACTCGACGGGTTATGTTCTTGGAGGCGTTAGCCCTCTGGGGCAAAAAAAATCGCTAGTGACAACACTAGATAGTAGCGCTGAAATGTTAAGCCAGATATTTATTAGTGGTGGTAAGCGTGGTCTAGAGATTGAGTTATCGCCAGAGCACCTTATCCTGTCGTTGCGAGCTACCTATGCTAATATTACTAGCGACTAATCACCTTTTCCATTAAGTAAATTCACCCGAAGGGTTTCTATGCACATAAATGTCATTTTGATTATTTGTCTCATCCTAACAACGACCAAGAGCATGGCAACGCAACCTTTTAAAGTTGTGGTAGGACTTTCCAAACCCCCGTATGTTATCAAAGAGAGCCTATCAGGCTTCGAGTTAGAATTAATTCAGCAGGTATTAACCACGATAGGAAAAAAACCTGAGTTTATTTTCATCCCTTATGGCCGCTCGGAAAAAATGCTTGAATTGCCCGATATCAGTGCCGTAATAACGGTTAATGAGCAAATGTTTCCTCACAGTAAAGCTTTAAGCGAAATCTACATTAACTATCAAAATGTCGCAATATCATTAAAAAAGAAGGCGATAACACTTAATAAAATTTCAGATATTTCCCGTTACTCTATTGCTTCCTTTCAATTGGCCAACAAAGTTTTAGGCCAAGAGTTTGCAACAGCAGTCGCTGCTAGCGATATTTTTATCCAAGTGGCAAATCAAGAAAAACAAGTCGAGTTACTGATGCGAGACCGCGTAGATGTATTAGTGATGGACATTAAAATATTTTTCTATTATTGGCATAAGCTAAAATTAAGTGAGAAGGAAAATAGTGTCGATATTCACCATATTTTCCCGTTAAGCCCATATCGAGTAGCCTTTAAAAACAGCGAAAATGTTGAGGCATTTAATCAAGCAATGAAAAACTACAAGCTCAGTGTTCAATATCAACAGCTTATTGAAAAATATAACTTTTAATTTTAAGGTATTAAAATAACTTTACCATCACTTTTATGTTGGGCGTAGTGATCTAGTGCTTGAGGAAAGTCGCTAAAACCAACACTAGCATAGATATCAGTTTTAAAAATCCCCTGAGCAAATAGCTTTTGAACTTTAGTACTCAATGCTAACACTTGCAGCGCAGACGCATCACCAATGTATTTTGCCAACCAAAACCCTTCTATTCGTATATCACGAAATATGACATCTGCAACACTAAATAGCCCACCTAAGGCATCGTAAGTTTCTGTCAATCGTCCATAAATTATCGCAGTAGAACTATTAGGCATAGCTTTTAACACTCTTGGGGTATCGTCAGCAGCAACAGCGTCTAATAAGACTTTAGCCTGTAGTTTACTCGCCCAGTACTTCAACGACTCATCAAAGTTATCTTGCGTAGTCAGTAATACACAATCGGCCCCTAACGCTTGTAACGTTTCAACATTTGCTTTACTGCGCACCGTTGCTATCGTTTTTATACCTTTAAGTTTAGCGTAACGAATAGCACCTTTACCTACCTGACTAGCTGCAGCATTAATAACGATAGCTTTACTGCCCAATGCTATTGCGCGCTCGACTAAGCAAACGGCAGTGCAAGGATTAACGATAATCGTCGCAGCTTGCACGTCACTCAGTTCTTTTCGAACCGGTAAACAATAATTTGCTTTGGTTATGGCATACTCAGCCCATACACCATCAATACCAGGCTGCCCTGACAACGCAACACGTTTGCCTTTTAACCATTTACCATAAAGCCCAGCATTGGCTTCTTCTACAATGCCACAACCTTCAAACCCAACAAACGCTCCATCTTGAGGTGCTAAACCGTACTTACCCAGTAAATAAACTAAATCAGAGGGATTAACCGGCGCTGCCAGCATTTTAACTAATACTTGTCCTGGCTTTAGCTGAGGGAGTGTTTTATCAACAAGTTTTATTCTTTGTGATGGCGCTAATTCGCTATTGTCGTTCAGTACCAAAGCAAAGCCTTGTGCTGTTTTTGTTATTTTATCACGCACAGTAAGTTCCTATTTTCTGTTTATGGTTTAATCCTACAAATAGCATAACTGAGAATGTTCTTTTGGCAAACGACTTAAGTCTGAGTTACCTACTTAACTTGAACTAGCGTCATTTAACTCAACATTACGATTGAAACAGCGACATTATATTGGCCAGTACAAGATGTTAAATTTAGTTGCTATTTACATGATAAATAATCAATAACTAATTTTAAAGATAACAGGCGATATGAAAGCGTTATAGCGGCTAAACTTAAATCCATGACGTTAGGGGCTTTAAAGTTACTAATGGATATAACTTAATATTATTTCAGTCCAGACGCTATCCTGCTCCATTTTAACAATAATAGCTTCAATATCGTCAAAAATTGCTTGGTCTCTTTGTAAAACAAGGACTTTTCTAGTGTATTTATCATGGGCATTAATGGATATGTGAAATAAATCGCGATTTTTACTTGCTCCGGTAATATAATCAAAAGTAGAGCGACTAATTATCGTACAATCAATTCTTTTATTCATCAGCATATTAATTAGTGCCTGCTCACTAACGGTTTCGATACGATTTATTCTGTTTTTTTCTACCAACTCATTAATACCATAATAATAAAACCCCCTAACGCCGCCAAATACAAGGTTTTCTAAAGACGACGGCGTGCTATATTCAATGGCTTTACTTTTTAGCGAAATAACTTCGTCTTGATCAGTAAAAACCTTAGAAGTCCACAGATACTTCTGCTCTTCTTTATCCCTAAACCAAATAGGGCTTACCCCTAATAATATGCCATTAAGTTCTTTTTTCTTAATCATAAGATCAATGCGCTTACGAGGAATAAATATCGTTTTAAATCGATACTTCTTACTCTTATTATTTAAATAATTGGAAAAATCATAATACAGCCCTTTTTCACTTTCCAAGTGAGTAATAAAGGGGGGCTTAAGATGATAAACATACACATTAACGTCAATTTTTTCCGTGCTATACGCCATCGAAGCACATGAAAAATAAAACAATATAACAAGAAGTAATTTATTTGTTATTATCATAAAATGGCAATATTCCATGGTTGATATTAAGTCAAAGTTTAATTAATAATAGCACTTGAGTGTCAGTTAACTGATAAATTTCAAAACTTAATGAGAGCAAGAGATAACCCTTGAGCGGCTTGGTTACCTATGCAAAGCTTACTAATTATCAGATAATTTTTACTGATTAAAATAACCAGCCACTGCGTTACATATTTAATAATTAGAACAACTCGTTATTAAAATAAATGCCTTATATTTGGCGATTTTCCCTGCGTATAAATAGACAACCAACCTTATTTTAGGGGATGACTTTTTTATGATAATTTATCAAAACATTAACGGCTCTGTGAGAGTAGGATGCGCTAGCTGTGACTAGTACTTGTCTAGAATAACTGACTTCACACCACTCACCGCGATTAAAAGACTTTTATCTCGAATAAAATTAACTGCGAAGAGCAACATTCGTTAGTTGCACACGACAATATGAAAACCAGTTGACTTAGCTGGTGCCAAGGTTATTGCGATAAATTATCTCCTGCCATAAATCACTATTCACCTTACTATCATTAAGGTGGGTGTTTTTAGGGAATTTTGCGTCTATTTGCTTTGAACAGATACAAAACTGCAACAATTTATCAATCTATTTACTTGCCGTTTTCGACTAATTAGCTCGATAATTGGAGAAAACAGATAAAACACCCTACCTTTATAATAACACCATGATAAAGCGGTTGTTTAAAGCTGAGTAATAATTCCTACAACAAACATTTACAGGAGCTAACTAGTCTATGAAATTAACCACTAGCTTTGGCCAAATTAATCTTATTGCGCCAAACATTGCTGAAGTTATCATTAATAACAATATAGAAATAACTTTAGAGATAGTTGACGAGTACGATGCACTTATGGCAAAGCACTTTACTCAAAATTATGCGCTTTTAGTTAATCGCATCAATAGTTACAGTTTTTCTTATGAAGCACTATTGTGTGTAGCATCGGCGCAAAATTTGAAGGCGCTTGCTTTGATTAACTACAGAGCAGAAAATGAACAGCAGACACAAAACCTAAAATCCGCTCGTCATATGGATAATTTGAATATCAAAGAGTTTTCAGGATTAGAGCTTGGCCGTGAAAATTCGGTAAAATGGCTTAATAAACAGCTAGAAGATGCGAACAAAAACCAACCCACCACATCCCTCTAATTTAATAGCACAAAAGCATTCGCCTATTAAGGAATGCCTTTACCCCCATACTCACGCACAAATTATCTTAAGCGTATAAACATCGTTCTAGTGGGGAATTTTGCTATTTAGACAGAGGAAAAACACCTATATCACTCGTAAAAATGAATAATACATTTATCAAGCCAACGATGATTACGATTAATCATCGTTGGCCTTTCAATAGCTAACTAAACAGCTTCAATTTCAACCGATACCACTTTATATTCGGGGCATTTGGTATGCTTATCGGTCACATCTCCGGTAACGCGATTGATCATCAGTTCAGGAAAGTGAAAAGTGGTAAACAAAATACCTTCATTAACTTTATCACTTAAATGTGCTTTTAAAATAATTTCTCCGCGCGCAGAAAACAAGCGTACCGCACTGTTATCACTTATGTTTTTCTTTGCTGCATCACGACTATTGATCAATAAAACATCTTCACTCACCAATTTGCTATTACCCGTGCGTCGCGTCATTGTGCCGCAATTATAATGTTCGAGGTTTCGGCTGGTCGTGAGAATAAAGGGAAAGGCTTGAGCATTTTTTTCAATTTCGACACTTTCTTCGAACGGATAAAAATGAAATCGCCCTAAACCGCGTTTAAAAGAGTCAATATGTAATATTTGCGTATCTTTACCCCCTTTAGCAACTGGCCACTGCAGACCATTTTCACCTAAGTTATCCCACGTTATACCGGCAAAAAACGGCACTACTTGCGCTATTTCTTCCAATACCTTATCAGCCTGATAATCAGGCTGCGGATGACCTAAAGCACTCATCATTTCAACAATAATCTGGCCATCGGTCTTACAACCCGCTTTGGGCGTAACCGCAGCATTAACTTTTTGAACTCTGCGCTCACCATTAGTAAAGGTGCCACTTTTTTCCAAAAATGATGTGCCAGGTAAAACAACATCGGCCATTTTCGCCGTTTCAGATAAAAATATTTCTTGTACTATCAATAAATCTAGCTTTGATAAACTCGCCACCACATGTTGTTGATTAGGGTCGGTTTGCACCACATCTTCGCCCAAAATCCATAAGGCTTTCAAATCACCGACGAGTGCCGCATTAAACATTTCTGGAATTTTATAGCCGATATCTTTTGGCATCTCTGCTTTATAATGCGCTTGATAGTACTGATGATTATCTTCAATATCGACCGGGAGATAACCAGCGCCCTGATGCGGTTGGCAGCCCATATCAGCCGCTCCTTGCACATTATTTTGACCGCGTAACGGATTCATACCAACACCAGCGCGACCAATATTACCGGTTAGCATGGTCAGATCCGCAATACACATAATAGCCCGACTACCTTGTGAATGCTCTGTCACGCCTAAACCGTGAAAACTCATGGCGTTATTTGCTTTTGCATAGGCAATGGCAGCATGACGCACTAAAGCGCTATCAACACCAGCAACCGCGGCTAACGCGTCGATATTTAACGCCATAATGGCATCATGGTAGGCTTGATACTCTTCAGTACGACTATCGACAAATGCCGTATCCACTAAACCCGCTTCAATAATAAAATAGGCCATCATATTCAGCACAGCGACATTAGTCCCCGGGCGTAATTGAATATGCCATTGCGCATAACGAGCAAGCTCAGTTTTCACCGGATCAATTACGATTAGCGGCGTGCCTTTCATGACTTTTTGCTTTATTTTTGCCCCGGTAACGGGATGCGCCGCCGTCGGATTTGCACCAATGAGCATAATAAATTCGGTGTGCTGTAAATCATCAATCGAATTGGTAGCAGCGCCAGTACCAAAACTTTTTTGCATGCCATAAGCGGTTGGTGAGTGACAAACCCGTGCACAACAATCGATATTGTTGGTGCCAAGCACCACACGGATCATTTTTTGCAGTAAATAGTTTTCTTCATTGCTACAGCGTGCTGAAGAGATACCAGCAATTGCATGACCACCATGAGTGTCTTTAATAGCCAATAAACGTTCAGCGAGATAGTCAAAAGCGTATTGCCAAGATACTGGTGTCAACTCGCCGTCAATTCTCACTAATGGCGACGTCAAACGATCAGGGTGATTGTAAAATCGCCAAGCGTAACGGCCTTTTAAACACGTATGACCAGCATTGACAGCGGCATCATTCGGCGCCTCAATCGATAATATTTCATTATTTTTAACTGAAACTTCTAAATTACAACCGACGCCACAATAGGAACAAATAGTACGAATTTTTTCAGCATCCGGTGTGCGATTAGCACGAAATACATCTGTAATAGCACCGGTTGGGCAGGTTTGCGCACACGCGCCACACGAGACACAATCAGAATCATTAAAGCTGACATCTTGGCCTTTAATAATGCGACTATCAAAGCCTCGGCCATGAGCTGATAACACTTGATCGCCCTGAATTTCATCACACGCTCGCACACAGCGATTACAATCAATACATAGCGACAAATCCATACGCATATAAGGATGGTCAGTGTCTTTACTCACCGCAGGTAGGTTGTCTCGGCTTTGTTTACCGTGACTTTGTTGATTGCCAAAACGTATTTCTCTCACGCCCGTGGCATGAGCAACGTCCTGTAATTCACAATAATTATTTGATGGGCAAGTTTCACAGTTTTCAGGGTGATCGCTAAGCACTAATTCGACAATATTTTTCCGCAGTTTTTCAACTCGCGCAGAGTTGGTAAAAATGTGCATACCATCAGCTAGCGGCGTATGACACGACGCCATAACTTTTCTCGGTCCGTCAGCAGACAATGCCACATCAACCGAGCACACACGACAACTGCCATAAGCATCAAGTCGGCTGTCATCACATAAGGTCGGAATTTCACGCGACTTACTTTGCTCAAGCCGGCGACTAAACATTAAGAGCGACTCACCCGCCACTATTTCGTGGCCCACACCATTTAAGAACGCGACTTTTTTCGTTATAACATTAGACATCAGCTTGCTCCAATGTAGTGTTAGTGTTTTGAATATAAGGGCGAATTTCATCGGAAAAATATTGCAATATGTTTTCAATGGGCAAAGGTACACCGCCACCCAAGGCACATAAAGAACCCAACTGCATGGTCTCCAATAAATCATCAAGCAATTCACGGTTAAGTAATTGCTTACCCGATATTGCCGCTTGGATCATTTCTTGGCCTCGCACTGAGCCCAACTTACACGGATAGCATTTACCGCAAGATTCAGCTGCGGTAAATTCAAATAAATGCTCAATATAATCAATCATGGCTAATGACTCTGGTAAGCCAATAACACTGGCATGGCCAAGTAAAAAGCCATTTTCTGCAAATGACTCAAAATCTAAGGTCAACTTTTCCAGCGCAGATATCGGCACAACCCCGCCTAACGGACCGCCAATATGCAAAGCTTTTAATGGTTTAGCAAAGCCCCCTGCCATGTCAAAAAGTGTCGTCAATGGCAAGCCCATTTCGACCTCGTAAATGCCCGGCTTATTGAAACTACCATCTAATGACACCAATTTACTGCCGGTTGATTTGCCATTGCCTAAGGCAAAATATTGCGCAGCGCCGGCACTAAAAATAAAATGAATTGCCGCAAAGGTTTCGACATTATTTAAGACGGTAGGACAGGAAAATAAACCACTTTGGGTTGGAAATGGTGGCCGAACAGACACTAACGGTCGCTGTCCCTCAATTGAGCGTAATAGTGCCGTTTCCTCACCACAAATATAAGCCCCTGCGCCGCGGATAATTTTAAAATTGAATTGAAAAGCCAAATCCTCAAGTAAGCCTAAGGCTTCAAATTCAACAATGGCTTTTTCTGTCGCTCTAATGGCTTGTGGGTATTCGTCGCGAATATAAAGCACACCAGTTTCAGCGCCCGCTAAATAACCTGCCATCAACATGCCAAACAACACAGAATGTGGTCGCTGCTCTAATAAATAACGATCGCTGAACGCCCCCGCATCGCCTTCATCTGCATTACAAACAATATACTTTTCTTCGCCTTTAGCATCGCGGCATGAACGCCATTTAAAACCGGTTGGAAACCCTGCACCGCCTCTACCACGTAAACCTGAGTCGGTAAGTTGTTGTAACAGCGCATCGTCAGAAAACTGCCCGATAACATCGGTAAACACTTGATAATATTGCTCAAGGTCATTTATTTGCGCGGTTAAGATCGCTGGCGTTAAGTTGCTCTCAACATGATAACGTTCAGCAGAGTCCATCACACCTAAATCAATAATCTCGGCTAAGCGAGCTATATCTTGACCAGAATAATTTTCTTTATTAATTTGAAAGGCACTATTTTCTGCGCAACGACCTAAACAGGTAACGTGACCAATATCGTCGGCGCTAAAGTGTTCTAGTAATTTCGCCGTTACCTGCGATTGAGTTTCTGCGCATAAACACGATGAACCATTACAAACATAGGCTTTTTTATTGGCGTTATCACCATCAATAAAATCGTAAAAACTGGCGGTACCATGGACAATAGCTTCGCCGATTAGCAACTGTTTTGCTAAGGCTTTTCTTTGCTCTTTCGATTTAGCATCTTCACCCACCACTAAGGTCTGAAACAAGGTATTATCGATGCCTTGGCGTTTAGCTAAAGCGCTTAAATTTTTTGACATACTTCCTCCAACGGCATTAATCGCCAGTCACCATGATATAAATTAAAACCGTTTTTTTTGGTAAAGCCAATTAAGGTTAAATTAAAACGTTTTGCGGCGAGTATTGCTAGCTCTGATGGCGCACCAACCGCTATTAATACTGCGATGCCGGCCATCACGGTTTTTTGCACAATTTCAAAACTAATGCGACCGCTGACTAAAACACTACGATGATCGTCATGAAAATTTTGCTGCACTAAACAAGCCCCTAATAATTTATCAAGCGCATTGTGGCGACCAATATCTTCTTTTATGTCAACTAGCTGGCCTTGCTGGTCAAATAAAGCAGCGGCGTGTGAGCCTCCGGTTTGGACAAATTGTGCTTGCGCCATACGCATTCTCTCGGGCATCGCACAAATAGCACGATAAGATAGCCAATGCTTATGCTCGTTTAGTATCGGTGGATTCTTCATTTCCAGAGACTTTAATGAGGTCGTTCCGCATAAACCACAGCTACTATAAGTCACTTGAAAACGTTCAAGTGACTTTATATCGGGTACTACACCAACACTAAGCCGCACTTCCCATTGATTATCAATCACGTTTTTATCTGACGACTTGACATTATCTTCATCGATTTCGGGTAAAACGCTTTCAAGTTGATGATAGTCTTCAATAATACCTTCTGATTGCATCAAGCCAATAATTAAGGCTTTATCATCGCCTGGTGTGCGCATGGTAATAGAAAATACTTGGCTACGGCTTGTCATTGTATTGGGCTCTTGCCAGGATAAACGAATTTGTAAAGGCTGTTCAATTAACACGTGATCACGCTGCAACACTCGGCCCTCTGCGTTATATTGAAACTTCGCCAGCTCAGTCGTTGCTGGGCTTACCTGTGTTAACACTTGTTCAGATGTTTTAATGCTCATAGTGTAACTAAAAATAAAAACCTTAATTAATACTACCTTGTAACTTTCAACGTGGAAAGTAGACGCTACTAATGTGCGATTTTAGAAACTAATAAAACGTATAGCTTTTGTTGCAAAGCAAACATAACTGAGTAAATTAAATGGAGATTAGCAGCACTCATGCAGGTATATCTGCGCCAAATAATCAATAATAATACCAATTGAAATAATGAATCCGTCAACGTAGAGTTTGTGTAGCGAGCTTAGAACAAGCAAAATGTGTTAAGCATAGTTATTCTATGTTTCATACATTTTGTGAAGTTATCAGGCTGCTACTCAACTCCCGAAGGGCGAGTTTAAAAGCTTTATAGCCAGCGTTATTGATTTCGAGAAGGGAATAACCATTCTTTTCAACCAATGCCTTAGCTATAAAACTTTTAATTCTCGCTAAGTGGTGAATTCATTGCTTCAATTGGTATAACATGAGGAACGCATATGGCCACCGATGTCGAAATTGCACAACAGTTCACGCCACAACCTATCACTAAAATTAGTGATGCTCTTAATATTTCAGCCGATCATGTCAATCCTTACGGGCGTGACATTGCCAAAATAGATGTTAACGCGCTCAGCAAACCACAAGGAAAAAAAGGGCGACTTATTTTAGTATCGGCGACAACACCAACCCCGTCTGGTGAGGGTAAAACCACGACCACAATAGGATTAGGGCAAGCCTTTACCCAGTTAAATGAATCGGTATGTTTGGCACTGAGAGAGCCCTCTCTTGGTCCGTGTTTAGGCATGAAAGGCGGCGCAACGGGCGGTGGCTATAGCCAAATAATGCCTGCCGATCGTATTAACTTACATTTCACTGGTGACTTCCATGCCATTACCAGTGCTAATAACCTACTTTCTGCAGCTATCGACAATCATATTTATCAAGGTAACGATTTATCTATTGATCCCCGACAAATCGTTTGGCGTCGTGTTATGGACATGAACGACCGCAGTTTGCGTAAAATAGTGCTAGGGTTAGGCGGAAAAATGCAAGGTATCCCCCGAGAAGGCGGATTTGATATTACCGCGGCCTCAGAAGTCATGGCCATGTTGTGCTTAGCCAGTGATGCTAAAGACTTAAAGCAGCGTTTAGACCGAACATTAATTGGTTATACCTATGATGGAGAGCCTATTGTCGCTAAACAGTTAGCCATCACCGGTGCCATGATGGCGCTGTTGCGTGACGCTTTACAACCTAACTTAGTGCAAAGCTTTGAAGGAACTCCGGCCTTTGTTCATGGCGGCCCTTTTGCCAATATAGCCCATGGTTGCAACAGTATAATTGCGACAAAAATGGCTATGCATCACGCTGACTGGGCGATCACCGAAGCCGGTTTTGGTTTTGATTTGGGCGCCGAAAAATTCTTTGATATAAAATGTCGTATTGCAGATATTGATCCTGACGTTGTCGTGCTCGTTACTACAGTGCGAGCTTTAAAAATGCATGGCGGTAAGCATAAAGACAATTTAATTGCTCAAGACCTCGATGCAGTAAACAAAGGCTTAGAAAACTTAGACAAGCATATCGAAAGTGTTGCACTGTTTAATAAACACGCGGTTGTTGCCTTAAATCGTTTTAGCACCGATAGCGATGAAGAAATTCAGTTAATTCGCCAACGATGTCTTGAACTAGGCGTATCATTTGCTGAAACCCGCCATCATAGTGAAGGCGGTAAAGGCGCTATCGAATTAGCAAAAGTTGTTATGGCTGCCGTTGATAAAAGCAAACCTTTCATTCCGTTATATCAATTAGATGAGCCAGTACTGGAGAAAGTAAGGTTAGTGAGTCGAGCTATGTATGGCGCTGACGATGTGGCGTTTTCTAAACAAGCAGAAAAAGACCTAAAGCATGTTGAACAACTTGGCTTAACCCACTTACCTATTTGCATTGCAAAAGCGCCAAGCTCCCTCTCTGATGATCCGTTATTACATGGTCGGCCGCGCGATTTTGAAGTAACGGTAAGTTCAATTCAAATCAATGCTGGCGCCGGCTTTTTGGTCGTACTTACCGGTAATATTATGCGCATGCCCGGTTTGCCCAAACACCCTGCAGCCAATGATATAGCACTACTCGACAATGGTATTATTATTGGGCTTGAGTAAGCAAAGTTCATTGAGAAAAAGCCTTAATTTTATCCCACTAAGCGCCGCTAAATTGCTTAATATGTTATTTAATTAAGCAACTTTAGCAGCATAACTTGTTAATATTTTGTGGATTTTTGCCTTTGGTGTTTTAGCTAAACGTTTGATCAAACTAAACGGGATATGGTCTAAACCATAACGCGTACGAATATCACTGAGCATAACTAGCCATAACTCTGCGGTCATTTCCGCGTCAAATAACGCCCGGTGAAAACTGCCATCAACCGCAATATTTTTATAATGAATTAACGTACCTAATTTATGATTAGGTGCATCTTGATAGATACGCCGAGACACTAATAAAGAACAGGTAAACTCCCCTATCACTTCACGCCGTAAGCGAGCAAATTCGGCAGCAAGAAAACGTGAATCAAAGGCAGCGTTATGAGCCAATAAGTTACTGTCGCCAATAAAGTCAGCGAAATCAGTCATCACTTTAGCACAAGGTAAAGCGGTGGCCAGCATACGATTATTGATGCCAGTATAGTTTTCAATAAAACTATTAATCCTTCGCCCAGGATTCATCAAGGCTTGAAATCGGTCAGTAATCACGCCATTTTCTAGCTTAACCGCACCTATTTCAATGGCACGATCACCTTGGTCTGGCGATAAACCAGTAGTTTCAAAATCGAGAACAACTATCGAGTCAGCTAACACTAACGCTTCCTTTACAACTACACATCAAATATAGCGAAATTATGTCATAGTTTTTTTCCGTTAAACACCTTACGCTATATACAAAGCAAGATGATTTATCAAACTTACATCGCGACTAAGCTTAATGTTTATCGGCAATTTCATTTTTGCGCTCTCGCTATTTTCAACAATCTCATCAGCTAAAAATCACGGTATCAATACGCTCATCAACCACAGTAAACTTACAATTAACCCATAACGTGGTTAGCGCTTATTTTCGAACATCATCATGACAAAAGCGAACATAATATACATTACCCTACGAAAATAAAACCATAATGCATTGATTAATAACTATTAAAAAATTGGCACAATACTTCCATTAGCCATAACCAAATAGATTATTACGATGTGCCTATATCATGAAAATTGAATTAACAACCCGAAAGAAATGGAAAAATTGGCTAGCAATTTCAGTGTTTTTTTTACTCTTGGCTTATGCTACTTATGCGGTCAGTAGTAAGTCAGTGAAATCAGTTTCGGCGGCTAGCTTGAGCTTTCAAACCGTGCAACAAGGCGCTATCGATGTTTACAGTAATGCTTATGGCGAACTGATTTCCGCCAAAGAGCGCTTATTAACCGCCCCAGCCTTAGGGAAAGTAGCTGAAATATTGGTGCGCCCTGGCACTAAAGTCACACCTGACACCGTTATTTTGCAGTTATTTAACCCTAAACTCGAACAAGAAGTTAGTGAGTCACGCGGTGAATTAGCGCAGCAGCAAGCACAGCGTGAAGCGTTTAAATATGAGCAACAAAACGAACGACTCAATTATCAAGGTCGTATCGCCGATATTGACGCTGAAATTGAAAAAGCTCAGCTTGAACTGTCAGTAAATGAAAATTTAATGGGCCTAGGTGTGGCGTCAAAAATCGAATTACAACGAGCAAAATTAGCCGTTAAGCAACAGTCTAATCGCTTAGCTTTTGAGAAAGAAAAATTTAAACAGTTCATTGAAATGCAAGGTTATCAGTTAACTCAACGCAATATCACCGTTAGTCGTCAAGAATCACAAGTGGCTTTACTGGAAAAACAATTAGACGACATGCAGGTTAAGGCCGGTATTACCGGCTCATTACAAACCTTAGAGGTTGAGCTAGGGCAAAGTGTGCAACTAGGCGAATCATTGGCAAAAGTTGGCAGTGACGATGAACTCATTGCTCGCCTTCGTTTACCGCAACAGCAAGCCGATCAAATTGACATTAATGCCAAGGTAAATATTGACACACAAAAAGGGATGATCACCGCACGCATATCGCGTATCGAGAGTGTTGTCACTAATGGCTCAGTATTAGCCGAAGCAGTACTAGAGGGGAAATTGACCTCAAATGCTCGCCCTTCCTTAGCGATTTCTGCACAGGTTTTTGTTAAACATCAAACTGACGCACTTTATATTCCACAGGTCGCCGGCTTACGTCCGCGTAGTAAACAAAGCCTATTCATTCGAACAAATAGCAACACCTTAGAGCAAAAAGACATCAGCTTTGGCGAGTTATCGCAAGGCAATTTAATCATCAATCAAGGCTTAACCTTAGGCGACGAAATTGTCAGTTCCGATACTAGTGATTACAACACATTCAAACAACTATCACTCACTGAATAAACGTTAAGTCAAAAAACTAACAAATTATCATTATTAAAAATATAACTAATTAAAAAAGCAAAGGAAATTATCATGAACAAAGTCGTTGAGATGCACAACATTCATAAACGCTACGATGGCCAGCAAATTGAAACACACGCACTGCAAGGTATTTCTTTAGAAATTGAAAAAGGTGAATTTGTTGCCATAACCGGCCCTTCCGGTTGTGGTAAGTCTACTCTACTTGCCATTATGGGTTTAATGGACTCTGCCAGTGAAGGTGATTATCAGCTCGCCAATATTAATACCTCTGGACTAAAAGTGGATCAACGCACACAAATTAGAAATCAGCATATTGGTTATGTTTTTCAGTCATTTAATTTAATTGATAGCCTGACTGTTTTTGAAAATATTGCCTTACCACTTGAACATCGCGGCACCAGTAAAAGTGAAATCAAGCAGCGTGTTGAAGAAGTATTAGCACAAGTTGATATGTTACACCGTCAAAACTACCGCCCCAATCAACTGTCGGGTGGGCAGCAACAACGTATTGCAATTGCCCGTGCTTTAGTAGGTAAACCCGACCTTATCTTGGTCGATGAGCCAACCGGTAACTTAGACAGCAAAAATGGCGACCAAGTCATGGCATTGCTTGAACAGCTCAACAAAGATGGCTCAACCATCGTCATGGTCACTCATGATAGTCGTTACTCTCGCTCAGCAAACCGTCAAATTCAGTTATTAGATGGCCAAATATTGACTGAACAACAAAAACAACAGTTGCAGGGGGTTGCATGAGTTTACTGAAAAAAGCCTTAGTAAATGGCGTAACAAGAATATTTTCCTTGCCAAGGTTAAGCATCCCATTGATTTTAACCTTAGGGTTAACCTTAGGCGCCGTACTCAGTGTTATTGCGATTTCATCAACGCTTTTATATCAGCCATTACAAGGCGTGAAAAACGAAAGCAAACTACAAACTTTTGAATACCGTTTTAATATGTCAAAAACCTTAAGTGTTTCCTATTGGAACATGAACCGTTTAGCCGCTTTTAGTGAACGCTTTGCTGACATAGGTGAATGGGCTGGCATTACGCCAAATGAGCAAGATGTCGTTATTAATGAAAGTACTTACCCGACCACAAGTTACAACGCGTCTAATAACATTTTAGCGGTCTTAGGTGCAAAGCTTTTATTAGGTGATGATGTCACGATAGCATCGCCAAATAAGTATGTTTGGATTTCACAATCACTATGGCAGTCAGCTTATGGCGGCGTTAAAACAGTTATTGGCAGGCAATTAAACGCCAATAATCAAAACTACATTATCGCTGGTGTTATTGAAGACGTTATGGCAATTGGTGGTAATCAAGCCATTTTAAATCAACAAGTTTGGTTTATCAGTGATTTAAACGAAGTCAAAACACAGCCTGATAATATCGGCAATATCAGTAATGAAATTGACTATTTAATTGTTAAAACTCCAACGGGTCAAGCTAAGCTGCCAACATTAGCACAAACCGATGAATGGCTAATTAATTATATTGGCAAAAATATTGAAGGCGACAGCTTACAAATGTTGACTGATTTTATCGTCAAAACCAACAAAGTGGTGATTACAAAAGGTTATCGCAGCAATATGCTCGGTGAAACAGAAGGTTTGATTATCGCGTTATTTGCCGCGGTGATTGGTTTGCTATTAATGGCAACCTTAAATTTACTTAACTTGTTTATTGCGCATTATCAAGGACGTACCAAAGAGTTTGCTATTCAAATTAGCTTAGGGGCCAGCTTATTGAAAATCAGAGCTTTAGTATTACTAGAGAATTTACCGAGTTTCTTATTGGCGGCTATCACCGGCTTATTAGTAACAGGTTGGGCCTTGAAAAGTCTACCGCTTATTGCTGGTGACACTATGCCGATGATTGATGCTATTGGTATTAATTTCACCACCATCATAGCTTCTATTATAATCATCTTAATACTCAGTGTTTTATTTAGTGCTTTAGCCCTAGTCGATATTGATAAAAAGGCCCTCGCAAATAACCTAAATAGCAGTGGTAAAGGAATACAAGCACAAAGTAATCAATGGTTAAGTCGTGTACTTATGGTGCTACAACTTTCCATCGCATCTGTACTTCTAACCGCATCTGTAATGATAACCATGCAAAGCTATCAAGCGGTTTATCAAGATTTAGGTTACGATCTTGGCAATAGCTATAACGTGGCAATTAATATTGCAGATGAAGAATACACCACACAACTTCGGGCCTGGGAAAACTATCAAGACAGTGAAATAAAAACCTTATTGGCTGACGTTAGTGCCTTAATAGAAAGTAAAGTTGTCGATAGTCATGTGGTTATTACTGATTTCGCACCACTTTCAGGTGAATTACAAGTCAACGCCTTTCAAAATCAAGAAAATAACGGTCAACGGGTTATTTATCAAATAAGAAGTTTAAGTGCTGATTTTTTTAGTGCTTTTAAAATCCAGGTGCTAGCTGGCGCTAATTTAACTCAAGCACAAATAGACAATAATGAAAATCGCATCGTGATTGATGAAAATATGGCAAAAACCATGTTCCCAAATTTAACTTATGATCAGGTTATTGGCAAAACGATACAACTGAATAATAGTGACGAGTATCCGGCCAAAATAGTGACGGGAGTAGTCGCTAACACCATCAGTCGAACCGGCGTTGCTGAACCCTTAACCTTACCTGCGGTATATTCACACCGCATTGATGGCAGTAGTACCTTAGAATTTACCGTCATGATGCCAGCAGGAAAAATCATGTCAGCTGAAATGTTCAATGCCGACTTAAAGCGCCAGTTTCCACGCTTAGCCAACCTACAAGTTAGATCGTTAGAAGAAATTTGGCAGCAACAGACGCTAAATCAACGCGTCAGCTTATGGATAGTACTGGCGATGACCGCTTTGACACTTTTCCTAGCAGCAATTGGTGTCGCTGGTCTAACACAAATGACTACCAATCATCGTAAGTATGAATTAGCTGTGCGTATGGCAACCGGTGCGAAACAAATGACATTAGTTAACTTTATACTAAAAG
>OJDR01000144.1_pt1 | contig 24352 bp, 24 predicted proteins | sample 1593081 | NCBI WGS metagenome assembly OJDR01 (sample SAMN05416873, study PRJEB24817) | seawater metagenome | isolation source: Sea water | place: Canada:Atlantic | collected 2013-11
ACTCACATGGCCCTGTTAAAGCTGAAGTGGCTGTGCAAAAAGCCAAAGATAAAATAGCGGCGCTGGTTAAAAGTGAGAAAATTGCGGCTAGCTGGGGAGCATTAGAGCCTGAGTCGGTCGTGCAAAAAACCTACTCAAAGGGCCCTGAATGGTTGGTTACCTTTAAAAACATCAAAGAGAAAGACGCCAGTAAGCAAACGCTTTATATGTTTTACAGCCTAGATGGCCACTATATTGCTGCTAATTACACGGGGAATTAATCGCGCTTAGTTAAGGTATTATCCAAATAAAAAAGGGCCTAAATATTAGGCCCTTTTTTATTTCTTGAATGACAAATTCAAAATTGCTTGCTATTCAGAGGCATACCCCATGATTAATGGCTCTTTGCCATTGGCGATATCAATGGCTTGCTGCAAGGAAAGTTGAAACCAGTATTCAATTTCATCTTCATTGTAATAGCTAAAGCAAAATCGGTTTTCGCGGCGATCAAAGCCACCGCAATACACATCGTCTTGGAACATGTCAGCGCTGGCTACTTGTGCCCATTGCTGCAAAGAATAGTTTTTGACTTTAATTTGAAAACAAATATGTTCCAATTGCTCGGTAATAACGATTTCCATGAATACGACTTAATTCCAAAGAAGGTGAAAACAACGGCAATGCCTGAATACACTATTATACACCACTGCCCGCCCCACTTTCAGTAGGCTTTACCTAAAGCACCTCAAACACATTGTAAGAAATACCTTTTTCAGTGCGATAGCCCTGCGAAACCCCCACCAGTTTATTTAAATACTGACTATTTAATACCCATTAGCTTAATAACCTAAGGCAATTCAAATAAGAGTACATTTAGCCTCTTTTAAAGGCCGATATGGTTAAGAACAAAATGTAATATCACGGAGGAAATCACCAAACACAAAACACTGGATATTAATACAGCTTACTTATGAAAACTCCAAAAACAATGCGCATTTACACAGGAGTCTATGCAACCTATGCACGTTTACACTGGCCGTTTTAAAATAACTCGTGCAAAATCGGGCTCTTATTGAATTCCGGCCTGGTTATATAGGTTTTCGTTATTTTGGCAAACAGGCATGCGCGTTTATACGGAGCTTGGAAATGGATTTTGATATTTCCCCAGTCAAATTAAACAATTACGCGGGTTTGCGGCTTGAGGTCGTTACGTGCAAACGCGCATGCCTACAAATAAGCTGTTAGTAGTCTTTATAAGGATATAATTAGTGAACAATTTGAATAAACTAGGTTTGCTTTGTTTGAGTGCAACTCTACTTTTAGGGTGTGATTTTGAAGACTCTGACACCGATAAGAATGATATCGAATATACACCTATTGATTTCACCATTGCATCTGAAGGGATTCAATCAGATGTGACAGGTAGTCAAATTTTAGAAGCTAAAAATAGCAATGGATTTGACGAGATTTTGCTAAATATTCCAAGTATTTCGGGAGCAGCTCCAAATCCTAATTTTGAGACTAATCAAGTTGTAGTTTTACTTACTAATATAGGTGTTTGCTCAAACCTAGAGATAAGCGAAGTATCTGAAAATGACTATACAAGGTTGATAACTGCAACTGAGGTGTATTCATCCAATCCTGGTCTTTGTGACCCTTCAGAAGAAGCTTTTGGTAAGTTCGATTATGCAATAGTTGAATTTGAGCGCACTATTAAGCCAGTTTCTATAATTTATGAAGTCCGCAATGACTACTAACAAGAATATTAAATACGCGCCCTGCGGTCGCCTGACGCTTCGCGCAGTTTATATAGGGCGTTATGAAAATATGAGGTACACAATGTACAGATTACTTCTGATATTAATGATACTTCCATCAATGGCTTTTTCAAAAGGTTGTTTTGACATTTTAGAAAAAGAGCTTTGTTATAATCAATATTTTGAAAGTGTTGAGGAAATTGAGCTGTTTCTAAAGAGAGGTGAAGATAAGTATTATTCGGGTGAAATCGAGGATTTGAATTCTGATAATCTATCTGAGGTTCTATTAGTTGGCAATGGCTGTAATAAAAATTGTGATATGGTTTTGATCACGAGAGAAAACAAAGGGTATAGAGTTATTGGTAGGTTTGGAGGGGAGTATCGAGGTCCGGCAAAAATTCCTGAAGCCGTTGCTTTAGATGAAGAAACTAGTACTAAAAATGAAAGCTATAAAAATATTGTAGTTCATAATAATTCTGGATGGGCTGAGGGTCATATGAATTATTATATGTACGATGGTGAAAGATATCATATCATAGTATCCAGCCACTATAATTACAGTGGTTTCCCGCTATAACAACTATAAAAGCATAATAATTTTAAAGTAGCCTCATAACAAATTTGTGCACTAGATTTTAGCCTGAGTCGGCGGCGTTAATTTTCAATACCAAGCTGTTTGAGTTGAGGAAAAATCAGTTATGAGAATTTTGATTATTATTTTCGTTTCTATTTCGAGTTTTATTGGAGTCAACTCTGTTTTTGGTGAAGTACTGTATAGTTCTAACGACCTAGAGCGTATTAAAGGTTTAAAAAGGATCGAAAAAACAGTGGAAATGTTCAAGGAGAAGAAAGGCTACTATCCATTTTCAAATGCCCGCCGAGCTGATCTACAATTCATAAATGTGCATATAAGCGACCAAAATCTTGAAGGAGATGATCGATACCTCCCTTGGGGAATCACTGGCCCACAATTAGGAATGCAGGCACTAATCAAAGAATTTAAAAGGCAAGGTTTGGAAGATCACGCTATTTTTGTATATGACAAAAGACCTGTAAATTCAGACGACCCTTGTCAAAAATATTATATATACAATTGGCAGGGAGGAACAAGGCAGTGTTACAGCCTATCAATAAATCTTAAAAAAGATGTAATACAAAAAGGGTACAAGATAGCAGATATGTGCTACCCATATGTCATATCTAACTGTAAAGATAGCAAGCCACCCTATTTGTTTATTCGTAAGAAGCCAAATAATAATTAATAAGCGGCTCAAGTACGTTCCCGTTGGTCGCCGGAAAGAGCTTACCCTATAAAGTAAATACCTTTAAATAACTTAAAGGTATCTCAATGCCCAATGCTATTGTCACCTCTCTACAGTGGAGTATTTAAATTTGAACATCCGTGAAGCCAATCTAGGCGATATTCCAGCGTTACTCGAATTAGAGCAGTACGTAATTGAGGCCGAAAAGCCGTTCAACTCATCAATTAAAACTGAGAAAACTTATTACTATGACTTGGGTGATCTAATATCAAGCAAAAACGCCTGTCTAATCGTCGTGGAGGACTCTGGCAAAATCGTCGCTACTGGGTATGCAAAAATCAGTGAATCGAAAGTCGCACTTAACCATGATAAACATTCCTATTTTGGGTTTATGTATGTCTGTCCTGAGTATAGAGGCAAGGCCATAAACCAGAAGGTTATGGAGCACCTTATCAAATGGAGCAAGAGCAGAGGTATTACTAACTGCTACCTGGATGTATATAGCCAAAACCAGTCGGCTATAAAAGCCTATGAGAAAACGGGCTTTGAGCCATGTCTTATGGAAATGAAACTGAGCATATAGCGAGTACCAACACAATAAATCAAGCAGCTAAGCGCCGGTTTTCTAAGGTTAGCTTCAAATGGAATTGAAATGAAAATTACAAATTTAGCGATACTATTGATCCCTTTACTACTATTGACTGCATGTGGAGGGAGTAGTCATTCAGGCAGCGAAGCGTTATCGGGAACTTGGCAGTCTGAACTTAATAACCATCTATTTTTAGTTCGCCAAAATGGAAATAGTATCACAATCGAAAATTGCGATGAGGATGCCCCCTATACGATTCCTAAAGAAGGCGAATTTATAGGAGAAGCAGGCAATTATCTTTTTGAAATAGTTAATTCATCCCAATTGATATATTCGTCAGGTGTCCACGCTTCCCTTCAAGGAATGAAACTAGAAAAGATAAGCGATGCGACTTCCTTTAACTCTGGCAGCATCTCAATTCGCTCAAGTAATATTTCGGATTTATCCATAAGTGAAAATGTATGCGCATATCGAGAAACAGACAATATCTATAACCACATTGCTGCACCTTACTTAGATGGCTATATACTGATAGATCTAAGTGTTAATAATGAGTCGATGGGGGATTTCAAAATTTTTGACGGCGCTAATATCGATATTGAGTCTCGGGAATTAGCGGCAGGAGTTATTAATGCTCTTTCAGGAGACGTTATTGTCACCACTTACACGGCGGAAAAGCTCGAAGCGAGTTTTACTTTTATCGCATTAGATGGAAATGAGTATTCTGGCGCCATCAACGTTAATATGTAAAGCCAACAACAAGCTTAAACTTCGTCATACCCAAAAAGAATGGCTGCACGGTGGTGTCTACGGCAGCCGCTTAGCTAAGCCTGAACCTGCTTCAATAAAACAGACACATAGTTCAGCACACCTAAATTAACCCCTAATTAGCAAGATACAGCAGCATACCCTTTTAATTACACCTTTTATGTGGGTAAGCTACTACAATGTATCTAGACAATTACTAACACAAGGCCCATCCACTCCAACCGCTTGACTTGGCTTGGATGGCTCAGAGGAGCATGCTCTCCCCTCTTGTAATGTCTTCTGCATCCACTCATTTGTAACCTTTTTCTAAATTCACAGAGGGCAAAATGTCAGATACGTATGAAACAGAGTACAAGATAGGCCAAAATAATATTCGCCGATGGGGAATGGATGCTCATAACCCTGTATTTGTGGTATCCGCCTTGGTGGTTTTCTTATTTGTTATAGGCACATTAATTTTCCCCAATGAGGCCAAGGGCACATTTGATGGGGCAAAAAGCTGGTCCATCAATCACTTTGATTGGTTTTTTATTACGGCCTGTAATATTTTTGTGATTTTCTGCATCGCATTAATTTTTTTACCTGTAGGTAAAATACGATTAGGCGGTGAAGACGCCAAACCCGAATTCAGCACCCTGTCGTGGTTTTCCATGCTCTTTGCTGCTGGCATGGGCATTGGACTGATGTTTTGGAGCGTCGCCGAGCCTGCCGCTTATTACACCGATTGGTGGGGCACACCACTCAACGTAGACAAACACACACCTGAAGCCGCAAGGCTGGCCATGGGCGCCACTATGTTCCATTGGGGGCTACATCCCTGGGCTGTATATGCAGTGGTTGGGTTAGCATTAGCCTTTTTTAGCTATAACAAGAATTTACCGCTCACCATCCGCTCGGTTTTTTACCCCATCATGAAAAATAGAACCTGGGGTTGGTTTGGCAATATCATTGATATCGTAGCGGTTTTAGCCACTATATTTGGTTTGGCCACGTCCCTAGGCTTTGGCGCCAAGCAAGCCGCTTCTGGGTTGAATTTTTTATTTGGCATACCCAATACCATCAATGTTCAAATCGCGATTATTATTGGGGTAACCGCCATTGCCATTGTTTCTGTGATTCGTGGGCTTAACGGCGGGGTTAAAATACTCAGTAACATTAATATGGCCATTGCTTTGTTATTACTGATATTTGTGATCATTGTGGGCCATGGATTTTCGTTTTTTTCAACGGTGGCTAACACCGCTGGGGCCTATATTGAAAACCTCATCCCCCTTAGTAATTGGATGGATCGTGAGGATGAAAAATTCTACCACGGCTGGACGGTATTCTATTGGGCTTGGTGGATTTCATGGTCACCCTTTGTTGGAATGTTTATCGCTAGAATTTCGAAGGGGCGAACGGTTCGAGAGTTTTTGGTGTCTGTTCTTCTCGTACCGACCCTTCTCACCATTGTGTGGATGAGTGCATTTGGGGATGCTGGCTTAACACAAATTCAAAACAACATTGGCCAGTTATCAACTGGCCTAACGGACGTATCCTTAGCGTTATTTCAAATGCTAGAAAACCTGCCGCTATCTCAAATCACGTCCTTCATAGGCATTGTTTTAGTATTGGTTTTCTTTGTCACGTCCTCTGATTCTGGCTCCCTTGTGGTAGACAGCATTACCGCGGGCGGAAAGCTGGATGCACCGGTACCTCAAAGAATATTCTGGGCCACCATGGAAGGTTTAATTGCTGGTGCCTTATTGTTTGGCGGCGGTGCCGATGCTCTTGGGGCGCTTCAAGCTGCGGCCATCACCGTTGGCCTGCCCTTTACACTCGTTTTACTGGCCATGTGCGTCACGCTACTTATGGGGCTAAACCATGAATTGAAGTATGTCTTGAACCAAAAAAAGTGATTTGAAATTTGAAAATGCAGTAGCCACCTACTTCGTATCGCTGGCGGCTGAGAAAATTGGTTTTAACCCCTTCAGAGGTTATTAAGTGCCTTCATATAGTGATGCCCTACAACAGGCAGGCATCACTAAACCCACAACAACAAAAGCACTCGCTAAATCTCACTACCCGCTACTTCAGTTTTTTCTGGTAGGGTACAGTCCAGTAATTTCGCATCAAATACCGCCCCCACTAACATACGATTATTCTTTATGGCCGCCACACTGGAGCCAGAGAGTTGTGAACCTGAATCCAGATAAATTTCTTCTACTTCATAGCCCTCTTCTTTTTTCACTAATTTAAGCACTTGTGACGGTGATAAAACATTTTCATCTTTGGCATGTTGTGCAAACTTCAATAACTGCGGGTGTGAGCCCATCCAGATATTACCTTGCTCATCTAACTCAATATTATCAACGCCGCTATTTGTATTTACTTTTTCTTGAAACGATAATTCATGATTTTGTGAATTACGCTGATAAATAAACGTGCTTTGGGCGGTGACGGAATTCACATACAAGAGCGTCCCGTCTTGGCTCACGTTAATGCCATTGGCATAACCAATGCCTGAGATAACTTCTTTAAATTTCTCACCATCATAAAACACCACATTGGCCACATTCAAACGCAGGTAATCTTCAAAGGTGCGCATTATTTCGTTTCTGAACTTATGATCGTTGGTCACATAAAATTGGTTTGGCCCCACTGCGACCAAATCATTGGGCGATATTAAATGCTTAGATACAATGGTGTCTTTTAAAACCAAGGCGCCATTCACCAAATCAAATACATTAATTTGATGAGCCTTGTTGGCGTGATTAATTACAAATACTCGCACAGCCCCATTTGGCATTTTATAAATGCTAATGCCATGGGGCGAAAAGTCATCCAATAACGGCGATAATTTGGTTATGCGCTGAGTGGTTAAGTCGTAACTAAAAATACCGGCATTTTTTTCTTTATTGTTTTCACGACGGTCATAAGCGGATATCAATGCCGTATTTTGGCTAGGCAAAAAACTGATGTCCTCCGCCCCCACCACCCCTTTTATCACTTGGCAACTGCCGGAGAAATGCGGCGTAATCTCTTTGAATTGGCCTGCATCTAATAACAAGTCAGCCACCCAGTAAAATATTGCCACAATTCCCATGGCGGGGAATAAGTATCGTTTTCTCATTGTTATGCCTTTTTATTTTTAGAAAGCAAAGCCATTAGCACCTTCTGCCCGAACGCCAGTTCACTTTTAAGGTATCCCGAGTGTTTGGGTAAACTATCTTGAATATCATTCACTCTTTTATCATAAAACATATGCAAGCAAGGCTTAGGCGTGAATGCCTTATCCTGAATCATTGCACTGGGCACAATGACCACTTCCGGCATGACAGGAACATTTAAATATTCAATGGCCCCATCACCACAGTGACTACAATGCCCTCTTTTCAATACAGGAGGGAATTTATGGGACTTAAATTGTATGTGATTATCTGCGGGTTTTATTACATTTTTAGTGTGAAACAAGGTGATGTCAGCAAAAGGGGCTTGATTGAAACTTTGACAAATATTGCAGTGGCAATATGCCCTTAATAATGGAGGGCCTACAATACTGAAGCGGGTTTCGCCACATGAACACTGGCAATTTGAAAGGTTGGCCATAAACATTCTCTTTTCTAGTTAGGCAGTGAAAGAAGCAACCACTTAGAGTCATAATTATGCCATTAATTTAACCAATTATGATGCCGCCCTACAGAGGCATATCATGCCAGCATAGGGCGCTATGGCGTGATATGAACCTATATACTGCGCAACATGACATGTCTAAAGCCAACGTCTATATTTATTTTGATAATGAATATACTTTTCAATAGTATTTTCTGTCAATAAAGCCTCTTTTAAAAAATGATAGCCTTGCCTCATAGAGTTTAATTACCCTCTGCCTATCAATATTAACTATTTAAGCTTTTTAATATATCGGCTGATAGGCAACAGCGCTCACTTAGGGTTTCCATATTTTTGAGGTGAAATTAACCACTCGTTTTTCAGGCCAAATTCGGGTAATGAAGCCGAATATTCGATTACCTAAACCATCAATGGCAGAAGGTTTTTTGCCTAAATTGCTTAATGCGGTATGCACCACATTTTCTACCCTGCGTGGCCTGCCCGGAAGCGCCTTATCAAAATGGGCTTGCTCTCTGAATTCACTAACAGTATCCCCAGGGTGTAACGACAAAACTGCAATATTGGTGTTTTTCAATTCACCAGCGAGGCTCAGCGCAAAAAAGCGATCAAATGCTTTAGTGGCCGAGTACGTGGCCATATAGGGGGCCGGCATGTGGCCCACCATACTCGACAAAAAGATAATGCCGCCTTTTTTGCGCTCCAGCATACTCGGTAGCAGTGTATGAGTCAGTGAAACGGTAAGCTTACAATTAAGATCCACCATATTTTCTTCAATACTGACATCCAAGTCTTGAAAACGACCGTAGCTTCCAAAGCCTGCATTGTTTATCAATAAATCCACCGGCCACTTAATGTTTGATTGAATGGTTTTTGCCGCATTTTTTTCTTGTAGGTCTTGTGGCAATACTTGTACTGCTACTCCAAACTGTTGCCGTAAGTCTTTAGCAATCTGCTGCAAAGTTTCAGCCCTTCTGGCCACCAATATTAAATTCATACCTTCTTTGGCTAATGCATAAGAGAAAGCTTTGCCTATTCCAGCAGATGCCCCAGTAATCAGCGCAGTACTACCAAATCGTTCTTTTAATTGATACATTTTTATTCCCCTTGGTGGTTTCGATTCATTTTTAATTTTTATTTATGAGGTTTAATCATTGATAAACTGGCCGTGCTATTTTTAAACAACACACTCATATTTGTTGAAGCTTGCTCTAAAGAGAGAGACTGTCCTAAAGTAAATTGTTCAGAGTATTGGTTATGAAGACGCTTGGCATTTCTTAATAAACTTAGCAATTTGAAAGTGGACTGTTTTGCAAGGTAGTCAGCAATCGCAAAGCCCTGAATCGTATGACTCTTTGCGATAACATCTTGCATCACGTTCACTTTAGCTTCGTCACCGGATAAATTACCAATAACACTTACACAGGAGGAGTTAGGCAGGTTTTTAAGCAATCCACTTAACTGAATGCCAGACACAGAATCAATGGCATAAGTGGCATTTAACTGTTGCGCAAGGGCTATTAATTTAATATCAAAGCGTTTATCACTCTCAAGGATAACCGTTGCCGCACCCATATTTTTCAATAGCGCTTGTTGTTGTTTAGTTCTTACCACGTTAATTACGTTAATATTTTTAAGCTTTGCGTAATAATTAATTAAACGCCCTACATTACCTGCCGCGGCATTCACTACCATGGATTTATGACCTTGCTTTATGGCATCACTTACCAAAGCAACAGCCGTTAAACTGTTTCCAAAATTAATGTAATGTTCAGGATTGCCTTTACCTACTGCAAGGCTTGTTTTTCCATCTGCCAATGCATATTCAGCCCAGGTGCCCGAGCGCGAGATACCCGGAACAAAATACACTTTTTTATTTAATAATCTATTTGCAAAAAAACCGCCGCCACTTTCAACCACCGTGCCCACACCAATGGAGCCCCCTATAAAAGGTAATACTCGTTTTTCTACGTAGTTATTATTTAAAATTAAGTCATCGCTAGGAAAAAGTGACGCTGACTCAACTTTCACTAACACTTCAGAATAACTCGGAGTCGGTCGTTTAATATTAACCACTTCTAAGTTGTCATAAACATTGGCGTATTGATTCACTTGAATCGCTTTCATTTCATCACCTTTCCACATCAAATAAGGAAATAAACGGTTCCTAATAAATTAAAAATTAAACTTTCATAATGGTTTCAAGCATGGCGTCTGCCAAACTGGCCACCATCTGTTTATTGAACACGTACCCCATCCCTGCATTGATGCCCATTTGAAAAGTCCCAATAATACTGGCGATTTTTTCAGGGCTCATATCCGTTCTAATTTCTTTGGCTGCCTGCCCTTGTTTTACTTTTTCCACTAAGAGTTTAAATACAAAAAAGCGATGGGCTTCGAGTTTTTTGCTGATGTCAGTAAACTGCTCAGACATCTCTATTCCACTATTAATGGCCATACAACCATTTTGCTGCGCTGTATTGGTATCAAGTAGATGTGCTCCCTCAACCACCCAGTGTTTTATGGCAGCCAGCGCTGTGGGCCCATGGCTCAACGAGGCTTTATACTCGCGCTTGGTATTAGCCAAATAAAAATCAAGTGCTTGTAAGTACAACTGATGTTTATCGCCAAATGCCTTGTAAATACTGCCTTTTGCAAGACCTGTGGCATCCATTAAATCGGTTATAGAAGTGGCGGCATATCCTTTCTTCCAAAAAATGCTCATGGCACTTTCCAGTACGTCTTCCAGAATAAACTCCCTATTGCGCGCCATGATCGTCTCGACTTAATTAAGATGAAAAGACCATATCAGTTAGGAACCGATCGGTCAACAAAAACATTAAGTTCATGATGACCTATGCTTTTTGCTCTTGTTCAGGAAGTGTTCGTTGGAGCAGGCTTACGCGTGGCTACTTTAAGGGGCTTACCTTAAAGCCAGCGCCTTACGTTATTTTTATACTTAAGGTACTCCTCACCAAACTTTTTTTCTAAATACATCTCTTCTTTTTTAATGGCTAAAACATACACAACCATTAATGCAGGTAGAAAACTCATCACTATCCACAGACTATTGATCATGAAACCAATGCCCATGGAAAATACGGCAAATGCAACATAAATAGGGTTTCGTGAATAAGCGTATAGCCCTGTTGAGATAATCGCACTGGTGGGTTTCCATGGCTCTATATGGGTTTTTAAGCGATTAAACACACGGCTTAAATAAAAAACACACAACAAAGATAGTAATGCCAACATGCCGCCGATATACATGAATATTAATGGATATGGGAATGCCACAGGGAGAATACGGTGAACGGTATAACCTATCAGCATACAAATTATGAAAATTAATGGCGGAGGAAAACGAACCGCCGCACCTTTTTTATCTTGCTCAATCATCTTGCGGGCTCCTAATAAGAGTGATTCTACAGCTGTTTACGTTTTTGGTATTGTTTGGGGGTAGTCTGCATAAACAATTTGAATTCTCGTATGAAATGGGCTTGATCGAAATAGCCGCTATCAATGGCCAATTGGGTGAGGGTTGAAAATTCGTTTTTGGCAATTTTATTTTTTAGCTGATTTATTTTATTGACTCTTAAAAACGTATTAGGTGCAACGCCCACGAATTGCTTGAAAATTCGCTGAACTTCTCTTGTTGATACTTTCAGCATGTTGGCTAATTCTTGCAAGGAAAAACTAGGATCAGTTTCGATCAACTTTATCAAATGTCGTAATCGCTTTTGAGCCTGATTTTCATATTGTTTTAACTCATTCATTAAATGGCTTTCAACAATATTAATCAGCGCTTGCGCGTTGTCGTTGTCGTTGTCGGTAAGGCTTAATAACTGCTCAGACAACTTAGAACTGCCTAAAAATATATTATTGTTATTATTCACAAAACGATTGGCTAACGAGTCCATCGCTTGTGAAAAAAAAACATGCCCACCACTGGCTAAAAAATGAATGCCTAACGCATTCACTGGCCCGTTAAATGTCATTTTTAATAAGTCTTTACTTGGGCCAATGACCGTTGGGTTATGATCCACCACTGCACGCTCTGAGCTTCTTGCTAAATGAAGAGAATCTGAGAAGTTAAATATCACACTGGCACCACAGTCACTTAATATTTCAAAGGGCAATGCTTGGGTATTTTCAAATTTTCTAGCCAGCCATATGGCTTGTACATAGACCCTAAGTGGCTCACTGGGTGTAAATTTTTGATAATTAATGGATGTTAAATCGCTCATATCTGTCGCTTTTATACAATTTTCCCTTTGAATGACACCTTATCATGTTGCTTACATTAACGCTCAATCCATAAAGAAGGCCTATCATGACCCAAAGACTCAATTATTTTCAAGCCTCTCCTGAAGCACTTAATACGCTGCTGGCCACCGAGAAATATTTAACTCATTGCTACAAAACCAAAAAAAATCTAAGTCAAACTCTTCTTGAATTGGTGAAAATACGAGTATCGCAAATTAATGGCTGCGCCTATTGTATTGATATGCACACTAAAGATGCCAGAGCCGCAGGAGAAAATGAACAGCGCATCTATGCGTTATGGGCTTGGCGTGAAACAGATTTTTTCAATGATACTGAACAGGCCGCCCTTGCCTGGGCAGAAGCCAATACCCTGGTACACACACAACCAATAAGCGATGAATTATACAAACAGGTAACGGAGGTTTTTAACCCCGAGCAGCTAGTAGATTTAACCCTCGCCATCACCACCATTAACAGCTGGAACCGCATCGCATTAAGCTTTAAGCCTAAGCCGGGATCTTACACTGTGGGAGATTTCGATTTGCCGTAAACACCTTTACAAACGCCAGCCATAAAAAAAGCAAACCCTAGGGTTTGCTTTTTAATCACTCAAGCTCGCTTAATATAAATTAAGCACGGCCGGTAAATTTACGTTCTTCAACATTTACCTTAATGCGGTCACCTGTTGAAATGTGCTCTGGCACTTGTACGGTCAATCCACTGGACAATTTAGCCGGTTTAGTTCTGGCTGTGGCTGAACCGCCTTTTAGTGAAGGGTCGGTTTCAATAATTTCAAGCTCAACCGTTGAAGGTAGTTCAAGTGCCACTGGGGCCTCATTTACAATGACCACCTGCAAACCTTGAATATCTTGACTGATGAACAATAATTCATCGGCAATGGCTTCTTGATTCAAGCTGTATGAAGAATAATCTTCGCTGTCCATAAAGACATGCTCATCACCGTCGGCGTAAGAATAAGTCACTGAACGACGAATCAAATCCGCTAGGGTTAACATATCGGAATCTTTATAAGACTCATCTACCTTGTTACCCGTTACCACATTGTACATACGCATGCGGTAGATACTGCCCCCTGAACGACCTTGTGGAACTGAACGCTCAATGTCGCGCACGATGTAGGCTTCACCGTTAATTTCTACCGCGGTGTTCTTTTTAATATCACTGGCTTTAGGCATGTTCATTCGCTCTAAGATGGAAATTTAAGGGCATAATCAACGGCTGTAGATCCACCCGCTGCTTCAAAAGCCACTACTGGTGATGGATTTTGATTAACTTTACAGGGTTTAGCAAGGCCCTCTTAAGTAAGATCATGGCCATTCTCTGTGTGTTTGTTTAAAACATGAACAATTTATAACAAACTTGGTGATCAAATTGACAGGGGCAGAAAAAAGTCCAACTCAAAGTGTTCATCTTCTTGTAAAAAATGATTCTTTTTATAATGCACGTAGGCTGGGGTCGATTGCATTTTAAAACCGCTACTCGGCAACCAACGCTCTAATATATGGCTGAGCTGAGGTAGCAGCTCACCGTACTGCCCCTGTAATTTAAACACCCCATGTAAACCGCCTGGGATGGTGAGACTGTTCACCAACCCACGTTTTTGCAAAGGTTTATCAATGGCAATGCATGCCACATATCGGCACTGACTTAGCTCTACCCATGCAGGGTTAGAATGATGCAAGGCAAATTGCTGAGCATAGCTTCTTTGCTCTTGCTTCGCCCAAGCCAGCAGTGTCTGCCAGGCCAACTTAATAGAACGGTCATACCCTTGGTGGCGAACATACGCCACATGGCGTGCTGGCAATTCTATTAAATTAGCATCAGGCACAGCACGAGACGCTAATTGCTTGTAGTGTTGGGCAATCTCGGCATCTTTCAAATAGGGTTTTTGCATAGCCTGCTGAGCATTCAATTCATGGTGTTCAGGCTTGCGCCACGCACCGGGCGACACACCAAATACCGATTTAAATGCCCGACTAAAAGAAGAGACTGACACAAAGCCACACTTAATGGCCACCTCTAAAATACTGGCTCGGCCATCGAACATAAGCTGGTTTGCTGCAAATTCTAAGCGCGCGCGGCGCACATAGTCATGCACACTCTCCCCTACCACCTCTTTAAATACCCTATGAAAGTGCTGTTCTGAATAGGCAGCCACACTAGCCAGTTGCTTCGCTGGCAGCGCCTGACTTATATCTTTATGGATGTAATACAAAACATCATTAATACGGGATTTCTGTTGATTCACGATAACCCTAAAAATAACATCAATAGCATAAATGGACACACTAGACAGCATAAATGGACATACTTTTTATATCAAGCTGGCGTACCCTTTTTTCATACCACACCAGAGTTAGCCCACATGAAACTTGCCCACTCTTTACAGAATATTCAGCCTTCTTATATTCGTGAAATACTCAGAGCTGCCAGTGCGCCCGGAGTGATTTCCCTTGCCGGTGGATTGCCTGACTCTACACAATTTCCATTATCGCTCATGAAGCCAAGCCTACAGGCCTTAGCTGAGCAACCGTCGCTTTTTCAATATGGTAATACGCAAGGTTTTGAGCCACTTTTGGATTATTTTGGAAACGCATATCAATTAACCAACCAGCAAAAAGCCCTCGTGTGCACAGGCTCTCAACAAGCTCTTGATTTAATTGCCCGTGCTTTTATCAACCCCGGTGACGCCATTATCATGGAAGCCCCCAGTTACTTAGGGGCGTTACAAGTATTTGGCTTGGCACAGGCTAACATTCTGAGTGTGGGCCAAAACAAAGACGGCCCCGACCTTAACCAATTAGAAACACTCTTTGTGCAGCAAGACATTAAAATGTTTTATGGGGTACCGGATTTTCACAATCCTACCGGCGTGTGCTGGTCCTTATGGGTGCGAAAAGAAGTGGCGCGTTTATGTCAGCAATATAATGTGACGCTTGTAGAAGATATTCCTTACCGCGAACTAAGATTCGCAGGCACGGCTTTACCAATCGCTTCTAGTTTTTGTCCTGAGCATGCTTTGGTATTGCGCTCGTATTCCAAAATTGCCACTCCGGGCATTCGGATAGGCTTGGTGTATGGCAATCAAGAATGGATAGATGCCTTAATAAAAGTAAAACAAGGCAGTGATTTACATACAAGTGTGCCCATGCAAGCGGTTTTATTACATCTTTTACAGCACAATAAATTTAATTTACACCTACAGAATTTACGAGTCCTTTATGGTCGTCGCTACCAAAAGCTTATGGAGCAACTAAAATTAAAACTGCCAGCACAATGTACAGCCAACCCAGTTGATGGCGGCATGTTTATTTGGTTAACCTTAACGGAGTTAGCGGATTGCGATATTTTAGCAGTGGCGCAAGCGGCATTAAAAAATGGTGTGGCCGTGGTACCCAGTTGCGTTTTTTATCAACCAAAAGAAAAGCAAGTGTCGGCACTGCGTTTAAACTTTACCCATGCCCGCGAAGAAGAATTAGTGTTAGCGGTGGATCGTTTAGGAGCTGTGGTACCCCATTGAACATTACCCTTTCATACACGCTAAAAGTGCTCATTATTTTCACACCGATAAAAAGCACTTTGTATGACCTGTATTTTATTGGGCTTTTGTAATTAAGCATTAGCCGTTATATTGGGAATTTTTATAACAATATTAATGCCTTTACCCTCTTCACTCTCGCAGCTAATGTCACCCTTGAGTTTTTGTGTCACAAGGTTATAAACAATATGCATCCCTAAGCCAGTACCCCCTCCGCCTCTTTTTGTTGTATAAAAAGGCTCAAAAATATTGTTAACCGCTTCATGCGTCATGCCTTTACCGTTATCAGAATACGCTAAGCATAAGCTTTCACCCACCATACCGATTTCAATGACCACCAAACCATGATTCTGATGTTCAAAGCCGTGTTGAAATGAATTAAGCAGCATATTTTCAATAATTAAGGAAAACACATCACTATAGCTGGTTATAACAAGCTTCTCATCACATAGAAACTCTATCTTAATGCTTGGGTATTCTTCTCGGTAATTATTAATAATGAACTCAATTACCTCATTCAAACAAAATTCGGCAGGTAAACTTGATGATTGATCAACCGATACGGACTTAAATGATTTCACAAGTTTAGCCGCACGCTTAAGGTTGTCCTGAATCATTTGGTTAGATTCCAATTGCGAATCCAAATAGGTTATTAATTCATTGCGACTAATCATACCTTCGTCAAAACGTTTTCTCAGTATTTCTGTTTCACTCATGGCATGACTGATAGCAGTAATGCAAATACCTACTGGGGTATTAATTTCATGGGCCACTCCTGAAACTAGGCGACCCAGAGAGGCCATTTTTTGAATCTCTACCAGCTTACTCTGTGTCTCACTTAACTCTTGTAAAGATTGTTTTAGTTTTAACGTTCTTATTTCAACTTTTTCCTCAAGGTTTTTATTAAGATCTGTTATTTCGGAATCGATGGCGATAAGTTCATCATTCTTAAGTTGAATGGCCTGATTCTTTGCTTCTATTTCATGGAAACTCGATTTTAAATGCTCTCTCATTATATTAAAGTCATTTACCAACCCACCAATCTCATCTCGCCTGGCACTATGATACGTTTTGGTAAAATCACCCGAGGCCAATTTTCTAGTCGATTGTGATAGCGAAATCACTGGCGACACCAATAAGATATTTAAAAACCAGCGCAGCAATATGGCCACGCCAATTAAAATAGCCAGAAACACCAAGGTTAACCGATAGCTCTTACGCTTAATTTCATCTTTAACTTCTTTTAGATATAAACCAATCTCCACATAGCCATAATTTATTTGGTTATCAATGATGCTTTTTTTAATCACCAATACATCTTCGCTAAAATCTCTATATTTTTTGGTGGCACCTCCGGTAAATGTACTGGCCATTTCCACCAATGACTCACCATTTTTATTGTATATTTCACAATAGGCCACCTGTGGAAACTGCTCCAATTTAAGGGCGTATTCTCTTAAAAAATAAAAGCGATAATTTTTAATGGGGGCAATACTGGTTTTCGCTAAAAAAGATGACAGCTGCTCACCTTGCTCCATTAAATTTTGGGTCATCTGAAGGCGCAGGTCCGAGATAATAAAATAACCAAGGCATGAAAGAGAGAGGCTTAAAATAGCCAACACTCCAAAGGTTACTTTAAAGCTGAGTTTAAACACGTTTTTATCAACTACTTGTGGATTTTAGGTAATCTGTAACGGATATTTCACCCGATATTATTTTTGCTTTTACATCAGACAGTTTCTTAAGAATGTCATCAGGAATCAGATGTTTCGTAAACTTCATGGGGGAAAGGCTGACCCCTTCATCGGCTAAGCCATATTTAGTAATTCCGGCCTTAAATGTGCCTTTGGAAATTTTAGTTACCTCTTTATAAGTGCTCACGTCTATTCTTTTTATCATACTGGTCAGCACAAAGCCTTTAGCAATATGGTCTTCATCAATATCCACCCCAATGGCAAATTTTTGATGCTTTCTAGCCGCTTCAATAACCCCTCTTCCTGTTTGCCCACCGGCTACCTGATATATAATATCAACCCCATCGTTATATTGTTCATCAGCCAGTCTTAATCCTTCTTCGGGCTTTTCAAATCCAGAAAAATCATTGCCAGTGGTGACAAAAGAATACTGAACATGGATATCTGGGTTCGCATATTTCGCCCCTTCAATATACCCCACACGAAATGCATGAATCACCGGAAGGTCCATGGCCCCCACAAAACCAATTTTATTGGTTTTGCTCATCCAACCCGCTAAGCAACCCACTAAAAATGAACCTTCATGCTGAGCAAAGACCGTGGAGGCAATATTTGGATAGCCCTCCACAGGCACCTCATTGAGGAAAAACTGTTGACGAGGGTAACGTTCTGCCATTTTTTTAAATACATCTAAAAATTGCCAACCACTGGCAACAATTAAATCTACCTTTTTATCAATCAATCGCTTGATGGATGCTTCACGTTCCTCTTCTTTTACGGCTGTTTGATGCCCCACATCAAAAATAAGTTTAATGCCCCATTTAGCCTTCGCTTTGGCCAGCCCCACATAAGTCATATCAGCAAAAGAGCGATCTCCTAGGCCATCCTGAATGGGCGAGCCCACAGTGAAATGATCATTGGTTTTTAATAGCGCTTCACTTTGGCTGGCCATGCTAAGAAAAATTAGGCTACTTAAAAGACATAAAGCAACAGCACATTTAACGTGATTCATACATTTACTCACCCATTTAAAAATGCAATCGAAACAACCCATCAACTATTAATACTAGTACTATTAGGCCAATCTAGAAGCGGGGAACAGCATAATAATGCTAAATATTATAGCGCTAGCCTTTTAGGCATTCATTTGTAAAATGAATTCTGCTTAATGACTCATGGTGGTCAGCCAAGAAAAACCTAAATATCCTTATGCAGGCCATAAAACCTCCCTATACCGATTCCTTAAACCTATATAAATCAAACCCTTTATTGCTTTTTACTAGGTTTAATTTAATGGCATTTAACAGGCTTTTTATATTCCATAAAACTCCTACAGAGCGCCATAAAGGGGCGTTACAATAATGCATATCCTAACCATAAACCTATTAGGGGGCAGTGATGGACAAGAACAATAAATACATTAAAAAGGAACGAAGAATTGGGCCGCACATCAGTGTTCAATCAGGCCTTGCCTTTTTTGTGTCAGTCATGGGGGTATTATTTTATTTAGATGCGGCGCCTGGAGCCCATACCCGTGTAGCTGTTGTGACCATAGCCGTGGGCATCGTTTGGTTGGTCACTCATCATGCGTATGTTCAGTGGCATGATAACCATCACCATGGTCACCACCCTCACTGAGTCAGCTCATGATAGAAGTTAAGTGAGCGTTGCTTGACACCTGCGGTTTCAAGTGACGCCCTCCATAATTTGTAGCAATAATAGGTCTCTTTTTTATTTTTCTACCATGTAAATGTCAGGCTATTTAAGAAAATTTGATTGTTGTTTATTCCGCATGACAAGCCATCACCCACCATCTTTAATTTAAAATGAACATCAAATATGTTAACTTCCCGCGCCCTTATTCATGGACGAAAACTTCAGTATGTTTACCCCCATAAAATTGTCTTGTACCCGCCTACTTTTACTGCCCCTAATGGGATTAATAATTCTGTGTCATCCAGCATTGACATACGCAAAAACGAAACCCAGTTATGTGGGGACGTTTGGTGAACAAAAAGACAAAAATTGGTTAAGTGGGGCTTATGTCCGGTTTAATGGTGAGTCAGATAGCATTGGTTTTCCAACCGCTCGATTCAGTGCATTTGCCGCCAGTGTAGAAAACATTGAAAACAACAATAAACAAACTCACTTTGTAACCGTAGACGGCAGTGTCGGTTACCAAATTGGCCGCCAGTTCTATTTGTATACTGACGTAGGAATTGATTTAGGAGAGATCATTGCTTGGTTAGAGTTTTCAGATAGTGATACATCTCTGGATCCCGACCGTTATTTTACGATTGGCACAGGTGTGGCCTATGGCAATATTTCGGTTAACCTGTATACAAAATACAGACATATCAGCGGTTATTTCGTGGCCAAACAATCGGACTGGTACCAAGGCCTAGAATTAGGCATGCGCTTTTAAAGAAACGTGTTCAAAAAAACGAATAACATTAAAAGCATGTACTCTGTAAATAAAGTGAGCAGTTTACATTTCACTGCCCACTTTATTTTAGCCTACATAATTAAAATGGCATGGGGAATTCACGACGAATCAATTGGATTCCTTGTAACACCTCTTGCGATAATTTAACCGATATAGAATCAATATTGCTGCGTAATTGCCCCATGGTGGTGGCACCAATTAACGTAGAGCTCACAAACGGCTGCCGATTTACAAACGCCAGTGCCATTTGACAAGGGTCTAGATCAAACCGTTTGGCAAGCTCCATGTATTTTTGAGTGGCTAAGTCTACCTGTACACCAACGCGATGTTCAGGACGGGTTTCTAGGGTTAAACGAGCCCCTTCAGGCTTCGCACCATTTAAATATTTACCACTTAAAATACCGCGTGCCAAAGGTGACCATGCCAACAAACCGCAATCTTCATGAAGGGTAATTTCGCTTAAATCTTGCTCAAAATGGCGACACAATAAAGAGTATTCGTTTTGAATGCTGGCCATCCTGGGCAAACCTTCATCCTTAGCGATTTGCAACCAATTGGTTAACCCCCAAGCGGTTTCATTAGATAAACCAATATGACGAATTTTACCTTCATTAATTAACCCCCGAAATACATGCAACACCTCTAAGAAATTTTCTTGTTGGGCCTGCGCGTCAAAATTTGGGGAAAAGTCCCAGGTTTTACCAAAATGGTAAGAGCCACGATTGGGCCAGTGCAGCTGATATAAATCTATATAGTCGCTTTGCAAACGACGTAAACTGCCCTCTACCGCCTTTAATATGTTTTCCTTGTTGATGTAATTATGACCTTCTCTTAACCAAGGCAAGCCTGGGCCGGCCATTTTTGATGCCAAAATCACTTTGTCTCTATTTTGCCTTGCCTTAAACCAATTCCCCATAATGGTTTCTGTGGTGCCAAAGCGTTCTGGGCTGGGGGGAATGGCATACATTTCGGCCGTATCGAAAAAATTAATACCACGCTCTAATGCGTAGTCCATTTGTTCAAAGCCTTCGTCCTGAGTGTTTTGCCACCCCCAAGTCATGGTGCCTAAGCCAATTAGGCTAATGTCTAAATCAGTGCGCCCTAGTTTACGGTATTCCATTTAACGTATCCTGTGTTCTATCTCTAAATTGGGTTACAGATGAGGTAACGGTCTATCTTAATGACCTAAATAATGGATCACACTATAAATCATCTGACCCATAAATTAGAGTGATTATGCACAATTGAATCACTTTATGGTTTAGCTTACCCAATATTTCTTAACACTCGCGTATCAAATTAAAACACGCCCCTAACCCATGCCTTTTTCGTAATTTCAGTCACTAAATTTAAACCGTCATATTTGAATGATTAACTAGCCTAAAAAATATCATGAGAGCGCACTATGACAAATTATCTAAGCATTAACATTGAAGGCTTGAATTGTCAGCCGGACGTTGTGTCGGTTACTGGGTGTGAAAAGATATCTCATGATTACGAATTTTCACTTATTGTAAGAACTCCCATTGACCAGCCCCTTAGTGCCGCGACATGTTTAAACCAAGCACTCACCTTGATTCACGAGGGCACCCATTCAGCTAACACTCAAGTGGGCGTCATTACTTGTGTACAGCATGTCTTCACCAGCAACCCAAATTATTTTCAATTTAAGCTAGAGTGTCACTCGACTCTGCAGAGTTTAAAATCAGCGATACGCTCAAACGTTTTTATAGACAGTAGCCCGCTAGATGTCATTAATGAAATACTCAGCGGATATTCACACATAGATTTTTATGTAAGTTGTTTTGATTCCCTACCTAAAAAAGCCTTTATGCACCAATACAAGGAAACAGACTACGATTTTTTATGCCGACTTTGCGAACACTGGGGTATTTATTACTATTTTGACCCAGAGCAATCAAACAAGCTTATATTTGCCGATGACAAGCACTACCCAGACTCAAATCAGTCTTTACGTTTCTTAGAAAACCCCACCCCAGACCAAAGACACGAAACGATTACGTCTTTAACCATGAAAGAAAATTCAGCGATTAACCATATAATTATAGAAGGTAGAAATCCCGAGCAGGACAGTCAAATCATCAGCGCCGAATATGGCGAGCCTAGCCTTACAAGTCCTTCGTTAAAATTAAGCGGCATAGGAATAGACAATGAAGATGAAGCCATGTTGATTTCCCAAAGACGATTCGAGCAGCAGCAATGCCAAAGAAAAATATACTTTGGATCATCTACCGCACAAGGCATTAAGCCTGGGTTCATCATCAGTGTACGACTATTTGAAAATCAGCCAAGCATTCAATTAATGGTTCTTACAGTGGATTATCAAGCCCAGAACCAAAATAGTTCGGCCCATGGACAGCTTGATGAATTTACGGCTCATTTTTCTGCCATTCCCGCTGACACCATCTTTAGGCCCGAGCTATCCACTTCCATACCCACAGCCATATCGTCAACCGCACGGGTGTACTCCAGTTATGATAATGTTTCACTCGCCCATAGGGATGCACTTGGGCGTTACAAAATTATTTTTGACTACATGCAAAACTTAAAGGTTTCCCACTGGATTAGAAAAAGCCAAGTGGCCGCCAAAGATAACCACCTTGATGTGCCGCTATTACCCGGCACCGAAGTTCAAATAGCCTACTTGGCAGGGAACCCTGATTTACCTTATATCAGTTGTGCCTTGGAGAATTCACTATCAACCCAAATACCCAGTAATCATGAGCACCCATATAAAACCAGTTTGAATACCACCGGCTTACTTAATCTTGAAGCTGGCCGCTCACTCAGCATGGCCATACGCGCTCCCATGAACAAAGCCAATGCCAGCAATCCCGATACAGGGCCTGATACGGTAACCACCCCTTCTATCACCGCAACCGTTAGCGAGTATAATGAACTGGATAACCTAGGCATCGTTTTAGATACTGACGAAAAACTTTCGCTGGACAGCACCCGCTATCACTTAAGCAGTACTGAAGGGCAATATTATAAAGTTCAAGATAGCATTAGCTTTTATCTGGGAAACAACCCAAACTTCTATTTTGGCCAGCAGTATAAAGAAGTACATGCCAAACACCCCAATGAAAAAAGTGTTCAAGCTAATCACAACTTTTCCTTTGATTTGAATCACATATTGAAAGAAGATGAAAAGAACATAGTGAAAGATAATGCCAACCCTAAAAGCACTCCAGCCATGGATAAACAAGTAGGCATGGTAAGAAAGTTATTTGGTAATCGTTACAACTACCACGACGGTAATATCGTATCCGTTAGAAAAGGTGAAAATAATGAGCCCCATAAGACTTTCAATTACGGTGCCCGTTATGTGGAACACATGGTGAGCGATGGCGACAACTCTACTAACTCAATGACCGATGGATTCCCCCTAAATTGGCAACCTAAAGAAACCGACTACATTATTAGAAACCACCACAAACAATTTAAAATAAACCATAATGACACCATTACGGTTCAGAAAGGCAACGCCTACGTTGAACGAGAGGGCAACACAGAACGAATTCAAAAAGGTGGCAGCAGCAAGGTTATGATTACCGGCACCACACGCAGCAAGGACATTAATATTAGCGGTGAATCTATTAAGGAAATTACAGCCTCCACAATCAAATCTACTTTAAACGCATCTACCATTTCGAAAACCGTAAATGGTAATAAAAATAGCACAACCTCTGGGTCAGATACATCTTCAGTGGAGGGCGACAAGCACTCTATCATTTGTGGAAACAAAACATCGGTCGTGATGGGTGGAAAAGCGGCGGCTGAGTTAGGCAGTTCAAGTAAATTTATTGGAGGCCTAAAAACAGAAATGGTGGCGGGCCTGACCATAAAATGTGCACTATTACCCGAAATAGATGTATCACCATTAAAATTTTCTAAGAAGGCTTACAACTTTTCAGATGGAGATGCCATGGTAGAAAAAGCCAAAGCAAAAATCATTAAAACTACATTGGTCACCATTACGTGTGGCGCGGTATTGATGTTGGGATAAAAACTTGTATAGAACAAGTATTTGAAGATACATGAATTAATTCTGGTAAAAGAAAGATTTAAAAGATTAAAAGCAAGCGCGCTACGCGCTTGCTTTTAATCACACAGCCTAAAAACTAAGCATTTATAAATCGGTATTAGTAGACCAGCTAACATCCGCCGTTTTATTTTGTCCTGCAACACTTGGGTGGAAGCAATCGCCCCCATCAATTTCACTGGCACTGAAACTGGTCGTACCTGCTGATGGCGTATCGGCATCCACGTAGCCACTGACCACTTCAATGCCGCGGCTGTTTTGCCCTGTGCTATTCGTGTTATAAGCATTGGCCACTTCGGTCAGTACAGCATTATAATCTTGCTGAATCACTTCTAACGCGGCTAATCGTTCGGCATG
>OJDR01000145.1_pt1 | contig 24230 bp, 25 predicted proteins | sample 1593081 | NCBI WGS metagenome assembly OJDR01 (sample SAMN05416873, study PRJEB24817) | seawater metagenome | isolation source: Sea water | place: Canada:Atlantic | collected 2013-11
AAGATGACCATTTTACCTTGAGCTATATCGTCGATAATCTCTTGTGGCGTGTGTAAATTCATGACAACCTCTTTATTTAATAAAACCACTGCGCGCTAATAACGCGTGTGTAACACCTGACACTTCTGGCTTATCAGTTGTTTGCTTGGTAAGTAATCTCTCTATATAACGGGCAATTAAATCAACTTCTAGATTAACTTTGCTGCCCACTTGATATTGACTAATAATTGTTTGCTGCGTGGTATGAGGCACAATCGTTAAACGAAACTTATCTGCTGTTAAGCTGTTAACGGTCAAGCTCGTGCCGTCAATAGTAATTGAACCTTTTTCCGCAATATAGGCTGCTAGCTCTGTTGGCATAGTAAGCCAATAATCAATACTATTGCCTTTATGCTCAATACTGGTAATTTCACTTACAGCATCAACATGCCCTGACACCATATGACCACCAAAACGCGTTGTTGGCAACATAGCTTTTTCAAGATTAACGCTATCACCGATTTGATAATGCGCTAAGCCAGTGCGGGTTAATGTTTCACTAGAAACATCAGCACTAAAACTTGAGCTATCAACAGCAACAACGGTTAAGCAGATCCCATTGGTGGCAATGGAGTCACCTAATTTAACGTCAGATAAATCTAATGCTGCGGTATCAATGGTAACGCGTGCGCCACCACCTGAGGTATTAATCGCTCTTAAACGCCCTACGGCTTCTATAATGCCTGTAAACATTTGCTTATCTCGTTATCTATCGTATTTTTACTGACCGGAAACCCCATCAGCTATTCAGTTAATACCTAAATTAATGAGTAATGTAGCGTCTACGCTTAACGCCGAAACATCGCTGTTAATCTAATATCTTTACCCACCATACGTATATCTTTTATCTCGAGGTTTTTTGCCTCAGATAATTGCACTACGGCTGGCATGTTAACTAAGCCTTTACCATCATTACCCATGAGTTTTGGCGCTTGATAAAGTATTAATTCGTCGACTAAATCTTGGCTTATAAAAGCCCCTGACAATTGGCCGCCAGACTCAATTAACACATCATTCAAGCCCTGTTTGGCTAAATACATTAACAATAGGCTCAGGTTAATGTGCTCACTATTTTCAGCTTTATCAATCAATACTTGTTCTACGAAATGAGGCCAAAGTTGATCATTTTCAATGGTATGTCGAATTAATAATATTTTACTGGCTTCTTGGAATATAGCTAAATCTGGGCTTAAGCGATTTTGACCATCAATAATGACACGAATCGGTTGTCTAATATCGGCCTCAGCATAGTCACGCTTTAATTCACCTAAGGCATGCCAGCGTACATTCATTCTGGCCTGATCAAAAATAACCGAATCTGCACCGCAGATAACCGCACAACTTTGTGCTCTCAGTCGTTGTACATCAGTTCTGGCTTCAGCAGAGGTTATCCATTGACTTTCGCCATTGGCCATGGCGGTTTTGCCATCAAGGCTGGCAGCAAGTTTACAACGCACATAAGGTAATTGCGTGGTCATTAAACGAATAAAACCGGGGTTCAAGGCCCTAGCGTCTTGTTCAAGTAGGCCAAATTGACTGGTTATGCCTGCAGCAGCTAATATTTCGAGGCCACGGCCTGATACTTTAGGGTTCGGGTCCACCATAGCAGCAATAACATGAGAGACTTGTGCTTTAACTAATGCTTCGGCGCATGGTGGTGTTAAACCATAATGACTACAAGGCTCGAGGGTAACATAGGCGGTAGCGCCTTTAGCCTTAATACCAGCTTGCTTGAGCGCATAAACTTCTGCGTGACCTTGTCCGGTTTTATGATGAAAACCTTCCCCGACAATTTCGCCATTGAGCACGATAACACAACCAACACGCGGATTAGGCGACGTCGTAAAGTGCCCGCGCTTAGCCAAGCTAATGGCACGTTGCATAAATTTATAATCTTGTTGGGAAAAATCGCTCATTATCGCACTCGTAGCTAAACCTGATTATTTTTATTGCTTAGTCATCATCGCCTAAACGGGCAATTTCTTCACCAAATTCTTTAATATCTTCAAATGAGCGATAGACAGAAGCAAAGCGAATATAAGCGACTTTATCTAAACTTTTCAGCTGTTTCATAATAATAGTCCCCAACATTTCGCTCGACACTTCACGTTCACCTGTGGCCCGCAACTGCGATTTAAGCTTATTAATCGACAATTCCATTTCTTCTGTGCCAACAGGTCTTTTTTCTAACGCGCGCAATAGGCCATTGCGCATTTTATCTTCGTTAAAAGGTTCACGTGAGCCATCGCGTTTAATAATACGCGGCATCACTAACTCGGCACTTTCGAAGGTAGTATATCTTTCATGACAGGCTAAACATTCACGGCGGCGGCGAACTTGATGACCATCAGAAACTAAACGAGAATCGATAACTTTAGTATCGGTGGCTGAACAAAAGGGGCAATACATGAATGAATTCCGCGCTTGTGAAAATTTAATCTCAGTATTTTAATTGAAAACAATTCATTAAGCTAAAAATCTTGCCATTAAAATCAATTTAATTAATAAAACCGTTAAATAAAAATGGCCACAAAGGTGGCCATTAAATATTATTCCTTTAGCGGTAACTAGGAATGAATAAGTACTATTTACTTATAAACAGGGAAGCGAGCACAAAGCTCTTTAACGCCAGTCTGTACTTTTGCAATCGTTTCTTCATTGTTGATATCATCTAAAATATCGCAAATCCAGCCAGTAGTCGTTTTAGTTTCTTCAACACCAAAACCACGACGAGTAATGGCTGGTGTGCCTAAACGTAAGCCAGAAGTTACAAATGGTGAACGTGGATCATTTGGCACAGAGTTTTTGTTTACTGTGATATGAGCACGACCTAGCGCAGCGTCTGCATCTTTACCGGTAATATCTTTATCAATTAGGTCAAGTAATAACAAGTGATTTTCGGTACCGTTTGATACCACTTTATAACCACGTTCTTGCAATACCGCCACCATAGCTTTGGCGTTATCTAGCACGTTTTGTTGGTAAACTTTAAACTCTGGAGATAAGGCTTCTTTAAATGCTACCGCTTTAGCCGCAATAATGTGCATTAATGGGCCACCTTGACCACCAGGGAATACTGCACTGTTTAATTTTTTGTAAATTGCTTCATCATTACAACCAGAAATAATCAAGCCGCCACGAGGGCCTGCTAATGTTTTATGGGTTGTCGTAGAAACCACATGTGCATGTGGTACTGGGTTAGGGTATAAACCTGCAGCAACCAAACCGGCAACGTGTGCCATGTCAACAAAGAAGTAAGCGCCAACTTTATCAGCAATTTCACGCATACGAGCCCAATCAACAATACCTGAGAAAGCCGAGAAACCGCCAATGATCATTTCTGGTTTATGTTCTATGGCTAAACGCTCTAATTCTACATAGTCAATATCGCCGGTTTCTGGGTGTAAGCCGTATTGAATAGCTTCGTAAGATTTACCCGAAAAGTTTACATGTGAACCATGCGTTAAATGACCACCATGAGCTAAGCTCATACCGAGTACTTTACCGCCTGGCGTTACTAATGCTTGGAAAACAGCAGCGTTTGCTTGTGAACCAGCATGTGGTTGCACATTGGCATACGTGGCACCAAATAGTTCTTTTGCACGATCAATCGCTAATTGCTCTGCGACATCAACATATTCACAACCACCGTAATAACGCTTACCTGGGTAGCCTTCGGCATATTTATTGGTTAGCTGAGAACCTTGAGCTTCAAGCACACGTGGACTACAGTAGTTTTCTGAAGCGATGAGTTCAATGTGTTCTTCTTGGCGAACAACTTCATTACTCATTGCTTGATAAAGTTCTGGATCAAAATCAGCAATATTCATATCACGTGTAAACATGTTATATCCTCAAATAGTCTGCTATTAGCAAAAATGTGGTTGACGGTAATGCAAAATTAATTGCGGCATATTTTGCCTGAACTTATAAGGCTTGTACACGGTAAAACCTTGCTCTTTTAGTTCATTTTGCAATCAAATATATTTTGAAGTTAGTGGTAAAAACTTTTAGCCATAACATCAACAAATAATAAAAACTAATATATCGCCTAAAAAACACAAAAACAACAAATAAAAAACAGTTATCAAAGTTAAAATTAAAATAAAATACGAAAAATAGCAAAAAATACGTTTTTTATGCCGAACTAGCTTTTATGAGTTGTTGATATTCTTTCCTACGCCTTTGATATAAATAATTCACGATAAGATACATAGCTAGCATAAAGCCATTAGCAAAAAGGTAGGCCGGTAAACTGGCTTTAGCACTGGTTTGGCTAACGGTATAAACAAACCAATTAACCAGCGGTAAAAAGGGCAAGAAAGATATTTTTGTGATCTGCAGGTATTTCATTGAGGATTGACAACTTGCGATTGCATTATCAATGGCTTTTTCAGGGCTATCACATAATTGTGACCAAGTTGCTAAACGAATTTTTGTTTCAAAATAGAGAAAAATTGCGGAGAGTAAACTACCAAGCCCAAGATAAATATTCACTGGCTCTGCCCATTGACCATCATAAATACCATAAACAAAGGCAATAAATATTCCCAAGGTGGCTACAATGTTTAATATAAAACAAATTTTTGCCACATAAGTTCTACGACGAGTGCGCTTTACGAGCGCACTAATATCGGCTTTAGCTGTTGGCTGTGTTTGCCAGTCTTGTGTCAATTCAGCCCAGGTTTCATCAAACACATCAGGCGTATCAGTTTCTTTTTCTAATTTTGGAGTAACCTTTATCGCGTCGGTTGAAATACCCGGTTGTTGTGATTGCTCATTTTCAGTTGCTCGTGTAACTTTATGGTTTTCTTCGATCATATGGCCTCCAACAATTGCATTAAAGCTGCTTTTGCTCGCTGTAATCTAACACCAACCAAGTTCGTGCTAATCGCTAACACATCGGCTATTTCTTGATAGCTCATCCCCTCAAGTGCCAAGGTGATCACTTGCTGTTGTTCAAGTTTTAGTTTTCGAATCGCTTGTGCAAGTCGCATTTGTCTTTGCTTTTGATCTAATGATTGATAGGGGTTGAGTTGCTGACAAAAAACCATGTGATTGCTCATGAATTTTTCATCATCCAATGAATCGCTATTTGGCTCATTATTCGGTTGTGTTTTAACGGTTTTTACCGCTTTAGCGACATGCGTTGCTAACACATTATGGGCAATGCGCGCGATAAATGTTTTAACGGCAGCGTCCGCGCGAAAGCTGGGTAACGCCCGCCAGATGTTTAACGCTATTTCTTGAAAGAGTTCTTCTTGGATAGCGGGCTTAGCTTCAAAACCATTGATAATATGTCGAAGAAGCTTTTCGTATTCAGCAATCCACTTGACGAATATTTCTTGATTGCTCAATGAATAACCCAGTTGATGTTTAGCCGTTTTCAAACAGTCTTTGTGTTGTTTGTGCTGAATGGCTAATGCTACTGAATTATTCATTTTATACAATCTTCCTATCCGTGTTAACTCAAGGACATCACGACTTTTTCAGAGGTTAAACGTTTAGCCAGAATTAGCACCAATGCGACCGTAAGGGTGATAGTCGCCATACTGGTAAATAACAGGGTACTCCAGTCAATAGGCAAGCCTTTGAAAACATCTTCCATCAATAGTGACTGACCTGAAATCGGCATCCATTCTACCCAAGCAGGTTTGTCGTCCATCATCATTAATGCAAAAGGAATAAAGCTTGGCGCCATAATTAGCATAGTGACGGTTGATTGTGCCTCTTTAAAGCTTTTGGCCTGAAAGGCGAATAACAGTTGCAGTGATGCAGCAAGAAAACAAATAGGCACGAGCAGTAATAATAAAATCGCAAAAGTGCTGGCATCAATACTGAACGTGGCACCTATTTTGGTCAGATCAACAAAGTTCATCGCAACCGAGGTTAACACCAACATTAAAACAATCGAGATAATAGCGATTGAACTGGCACAACTTAGCTTAGCGAGCACTATTTTCAAGGTACTCACCGGCTGACACAATAGCATTTCGAGCACATTACGTTCACGCTCACCAGCACTAGAGTCAATGGCAACAGGTAAGCCTGACATAAACGCTGCCATCATTAAGTAGACGCCTAAGATCAATGAGATCATCACGGCATTACTACTTGGCAGTGAAGTGTCTTGTTCAAGCAGTTTAATCGGTTGCAGTAATTTAATATCAACACCACGCACCAATAAGCGTTTATAACCAATCGTTAACGAGTGTTCTCTAACAATATCTTTAATCCTGCGAATAGGTGACTGTAGTGATTTTTCGTTATAATCAGCACGCAGTGTCAGCTCAATTGGCTTACCTGCCGCCATATCAGCGATAAAGCTATCAGGAATGGTTAGTTCGATATTGCGTTCATTCCAATTACGCGCTTCATCGTCCGGTACATCAGCAAAAGAGATAATATTTTCATCTTGTAATGCTTTAATAAGCTCAGGAGCATGTTGCTCACCAGTATACTTTACATAAACAGCGGGGTTATCCACAGCTTCTTTAATCGCTACTTTTAACATTACCATGATCATGACGGGCATCAATAACGCCATACTCATCGCAACCATTAAAGCGCGCTTATCACGAAAAGCTTCTTTAAACTCTTTTACCATTAAGGCTTGCAATTGCATCATGCTGCGACTCCTTCGTCTGAGCCAATTAATTTAACGAAAGCCTCTTCCAGTAGGGTTTCCCCAGCTAAGTCACATAACTCTTGCGGTGTTCCTTGCGCCGCTAATTTACCATTAGAAACAATAATGACTCGATCACATAAGGCAGCAACTTCTTGCATAACATGCGAGGAGAATAAAATGCAGTGACCTTTTTCTTTAAATTTCGCTAAATGATTGCGCAAAATTCGTGTACTCATGACATCCAAGCCACGAGTGGGTTCATCAAGGACAAAGTTTTTTGGCTGGTGCACTAAGGCTTGAGCTAAAGTCACTTTCATCCGTTGGCCTTGAGAAAAACCAACAGTTTTCCGGTGGGCTAATTCAGTCATTTCAAGATCATTGAGAATTTGTTCAATAGCGGCATGTTTATTGGCACCTCTCATGCCATGGATACTGGCAAAATAATCAATTTGCTCATACGCGGTTAAACGCTCATATAAACCAAACTTATCGGGGAAAATACCTAAAAGCTTTCTTGCTTTAATTGGCTCTTCAGTCACTTTAATGCCATCAATGGTGGCATAACCTTCGTCAGCACGAAGTAAACCGTACAACGTACGTAAACAAGTGGTTTTTCCGGCACCATTGGGGCCTAATATGCCAGTAATTTCGCCATCTTTTGCGGTAAACGATAAGCCATCCAGCGCTTTAACGGTATTTTTCTTACTGACAAAACTCTTATGGAGATTATTCACTTCAATCATGGGTTAGTCCTTTACTTTTTCTGGCGTCGTCATCGGTGCTACCGCGGGTGCAGCACCACCGTTTAAGCCCAGCATAAATGATTCTTCTGGCAGCTCTTCTAAGCACGACTCATCAAGTGCTTTTGGCGTTTGTAGCGCTAAAAATTCATTAACAATACTGATACCACAGGTGGTTGATGCAACTATATGGGCATTATTCTTTGAAATAATATGATGACTATTTGGCAAGTTTTCATGAGAGATTTCACCATTACTTGCCGGTGTTACCGGGTCTAAATCTCCCGACAGAATCAAGGTTGGGATATTAGCCGTCACCGTTTGATAAAAATCCGCGCTCGGTTGATATTTTGGCCAAACAGAACATGCTTTACCGACCATCTCTAAACTCATGCCTTTCGCGAAGCTATTTTCTGCGTCAGTCGCTTTCATCGTGTCAGAGATCTTAGGGAAGTCTTCATTACAAACAATATTGAAATGCAAACCAATATAACTGCCCATTCCTCCATCGCTCTGAGCAATAAGTCCCGCGAGCGGCTTATAATCACCCAAATAAGCTTGATGGATTAATAACGGCACTAAGCTGCGCGTTTGCATGGAATATAATTGCATTTGTAACGTTGAAATAAATTTGTCACGACTGATAGTAAATTCAGTTGTTGTGCCTAGCCGTGGGTGCGCAATTTCTACTGTAATCGGCGCCAGTGCTAACTTAGCGCTAATGTCGGCAAACTCTTGCGCCAATTCAGGATATTGTTGCGCGCACTTACTATCGTTTTGGCAATTATCAAGCAATTTAACAAAAGATTGCTCGGCGCTTTGACCAAATAAACCAATAGGTACTTCAATGGGGCCAACGCTATCCAGCACAACACTTTTTAACGATTCAGGGAACATACGCATATAAACGAGTCCGGCACGCGTGCCATAAGAGCCGCCATAGAGATGTACTTGTTGATAGCCAAGTGCTGCGCGCACAGCGTCAAAATCTCGAATCGCATTTTCCGAATTATATTGGCTTAAGTCGCCAGTAAGCTGTGCCAAACACTGCTCAATATCGGTAATAGAAAAATCTTCCGGTATGCTAGTATAGGGGTCAATTTCTACTGACTCTTCACACTGCAATGGATGCGACTTACCTGTGCCACGTTGGTCAATTAGCAGTAGGTCGCGGGTTTTTCTGATCTCATTAAAACCAGTATAAATTTGCCCAGAAAGCTCTGCTGCAGCCTGCCCTGGTCCGCCCGCTAAAAACATTAATGGCTGTTGTGCTTTACTGTTGTCTATTGCCGGTAACACGACAAAGTTAATAGTAATTTTCTCGCCGTTAGCTTTGGCATAATTCTCTGGCACAGCTAAAGTGCCGCATTGCACTTGTTGGCGGATACCTTTTACATGACAATTTTCAACTGTGAGTTTTTGGCTTAACAGATCTTCGGCCAGACTTTGATGGCTAAGCCCTGCTAGTGAAATAAAGCAACTTGTGACAAATAAATTTTTCCAATTTACTTTCATTTTATCCTCCTTTTAAAACAATGACTGCTTAGTCTCGCCAATCAAAAATTTATTACAGTTATTTTTAAATAACCTGAAATTAGCTCATTTTCTGTTACGTAACCTAGCTAACATAGGGCTAGCGATGGCGATAGAGCGAAAAATAGCTTACTGAGTCGCTTCCTTTCTCTCGAGTTTACCTTACCTGAGCGCTCATTAAATCAAACATTACTATAACCTTCGCACTAAACAATAGTGAGATGCGGAAAAAAAACACTATTACACGAAATAACCGAATTAATCATTCACATATGGCTCAAATAACGATAAAGTCAGCAGTAGATATATTTCGCCGAAGAGAGGATGACTGATGGAATTAAATCAGTGGGTTGATGAATTATTTGAAGTGTTTGATGAAGACAAAGATGGCGTAATCAATAGAAGTGAATTCGTCGAATTGATTGACTGCCTATTACAAGATAAAGGCATTCGTATGTGTGAAACCATATTTAATCGCTTTGATAAGAACCATGATAATTCGATCTCTAAAGATGAGTTACGTGAGATGGTTATAGATCTCGCATTATAACTTGCTTTTATTTGCGCTTATATTTCCGTCAAGTTTATAAGCGCAATTCTTACCATAACTAAACTAACTTTTGGCTGCTAACCTTAGCCGCTAATAAAAGTTTTTTATTTTCACTAGAAGATAACTAAACACCAAACCAGCCAGTATTAATACGTCCCTTTGATAAAGTCCAAAAGCCATCACTATTTTGCGTGAGAACTTTACCTTGCCCTGATAATTTCAATTTCGCTGAGCGAGCCTATATACCCAATCTATCCATAAAGGTCTGACCTCTAGTATTCCAATCTGCAGTTTGCTACTATAAACAGCGTACACGTGTACACTGAAATTGGGAAATATATAACGTGCAAACTCAAGATTACGGCTTAGCTGAAGAAATTGTCAATGCCATTAGCCACGGACTAGCCGCATTACTTAGCGTTGCTGGTTTAACACTGTTAGTTACTTTGGCTTGGCTGCAAGCTGATATGGCTAAAGTGATTAGCTTCAGTATTTATGGCGCCAGCCTTGTTTTACTGTTTAGCGCGTCAACCTTATATCACGCCTTATTACATGATAAGGCAAAGCGAATATTTAAGTTACTCGACCATTGTGCGATTTACTTATTAATTGCCGGTACATACACGCCTTTAATGTTAGTAACCTTAGGTGATGATATTGGACCAAGCATGTTGATTATCATCTGGGGCTTAGCTTTTTTAGGTATTGCCTTTAAGATCAAGTTTGGTAATAAATATAAAAAATTATCACTTGCCACCTATTTAGGTTTAGGCTTTATTTCACTGACCATTATTGATAAATTAAACGCTAAACTTGCCTATGAAGGCATATTGCTACTTGCTTTAGGTGGCATTATCTACGGCTTAGGAACCTTTTTTTACGTCAGAAAAGATAAAAAGTATAGCCATGCCATTTGGCACTTTTTTGTCTTTTTAGCCGCTATTTGCCACTTTTTTATGATGTTGTTTTACGTACTTTAACTCAGCAAACAAAGCATAAATAATACTTGATTAGCACGGTGGGGTTTCTAGCAGATAACGTTCAAACTTCACCAATGTTTGCGCAAAGCTTTTTTGCCCTAGCCCTAAACGAAAGTAATTCCCTTGCAGGCCAAATAACTCACTCGGTAAGGTGAGTATGCCGGTTTTTTTCGCTAATGCATTTGACCAAGCCGTCATCGTCTCAATATTTTTCACTTCAACTAAGGCAAGTATGCCTGCTTGAGGTGGATACCAACTTAAGCGCTTTTTATGCCGCAAAACCAATGCGGAGAAAAGCTTAATATTGTCACTAATAATTTCATTATTGCGCGATAAAATTGCATGGCTATTTTTTAGCGCTATACAGGCTAGTGCTTCATCAATTTTAGAACAGCAAATCGAATTAACCGCTTTAATGGCAATTAAAATTTTCAGTAACGCTTTATTGGGAGTTACTGCCCAACCAATACGAATGCCAGCCAAACCAAAGCTTTTTGACATCACACCAACAACAATACTTTTTGAATAATCCAAATAACCATGTGCTAACGTTAAGCCACGATAGTTACTTGCTTGTGATACATCGTCACTCAGTAAGTAACACTGATAGCGCTGAGCAAGTTGTAATACTTGCTCAGCTAATGTGCTATCAATAATACTGCCAGTGGGATTATGTGGCGAATTAAGCACAATTAACTGCGTTTTTTCATTAACCACTTTTGTGAAGTCTTCAATATTGACTTGCCATTGATTGTCAGCACTCAACGCTATCTCTCTAACAACAACGCCTTTCGATTTTGCCATCGTCACCAAAGATGGATAACTCGGTGTCAATACCACAATCTCATCACCGGCTTTTAGCAGCGCTTGATAAATTGCCGAGAGTGCTTCTTGGGCACCGCAAAAAGTCACGGCATTATCAGCTTCAAGCGTGTCGCTATGACAATTTAACTGCTGATGAAAGTTAACTATCTCTTGGCGCAGCAAGGCATCCCCTTGAACCGGCGAATACTGTAAAGGCGTTGCTTCGATGTCATTGACACTAAACTGAAGTAATTCGCCTAGTGTCAATGCTTGCGCGGTTGAATCACTTAAACTCTTGGTGACTTCATTGCTTAAACCTTGACTATACGCTATGTGCTTGGGGAGTCGAAGTACAGACATAAAGCTACTTCGCTCGCCAAACACTAAATTGACAATGGCTTAAATTGAAGTTGCGCGCAGAGCTTGCCACCACTCGAGCTAGTTCTTGTTCTTTCACCAGTTCAAAATTCTCACTCAGTTGATTAGTTAAGGCGTCAAAACCAGCAAGATTTTCACCATTGACTTTGATACCACTTAACCATTTCACTTTTTCTGTGGTCTGCAATTGATAATGATAGTCTGAGACAATAATCAACAAACCTGATGGCTTTAATCGACTAACCGCATTAGACAATAAACGCTTAGGATCATAACTTTGCTCTAACGCATGCTGAATCAAAATCACATCATAGTGATTAAAGTTTTCTTTGAGGTTACAACCATCACCTTGACTAAATAATATCCGTTCGCTCTTAAACTGTTGCACCGTATCAGCTAAGGTTATTTCGTTATATTGGCAAATATCGCCTTCAATGGTACTGGTGTAACGTACACTCTCACCTGCTTGTAGTTTTACGCCATGTTGAATAGTGCGAGCAGAAAAATCAATAGCGTCAATATGTTGAAAATACTGACTCAGCTCAAATGCTACTCGTCCAACGCTGCAGCCTAAATTTAGCAAGCGCTCAGCCCTGACATTTTCAGGCTTAATTAAGCTTGCAACGTGCTTTGCTATTTGCAGGCCATAATTTTCATAACCTAAGGTATTGCTAGCAAAGTCACAGGCTAACTGCTGACAAATATCTTTGCTTGTTTCAAACTGGTTTACTGCCACTTGCTCTGGTTCAGGATTATGACTCATCACATACCGAAAACCCGCATGTTGATAAAAGTGTCTTCGAAACGCATAACGCGATGAGGCTAAGGTTTCATTTCCGGTTGAGATCCAAGAGCCACCTTTGATTAAATTATGCTTACCGTCAAAGGTTGGAGTAGAAAAATCATCATACAAAGGATGAACACTAAAACCGGCAAAACCATCAATCGCTGATGCTGTCCATTGCCAAACATTGCCTATAACGTCGAAAAATTCGCCATGCGGGTGCTGATTAACCGGGCATGAAGACGCGTAGTCAGTTAAGTTTATGTTGCCAGGCAGATACGTTTCTTGTGCTTGTCCATTCGCAACGCTATCTCGAAGGCAATACCATTGTGCTTCAGTGGGCAAACGCACAAAACCGCTGCTACTTTGTTGACGCCATTGGCAAAATGCTTTTGCTTCTAAGCAATTAACTTCTACTGGCCAATCTAACGGTAATGGCATTTCATTGAGTAAATTACGTTGAGAGTATTGACCTTGGTTATAACGCCAAAACCTTGGCATTTTAGCTTGAGTAAACTGCAACCATGACAGACCCTCTTGGCACCAAAACAACGAATTTTTATAACCGCCAGCCTCAACAAACGCCAGATATTCACCATTAGACACTAAAAATTTAGCAGCGCTAAACTCTTCAACCTCAAACTCTTGATGGCCATATTCATTATCCCAACCAAAAGTCTTGTCTTGCACTTTTTTGCCTAACGACAGCTTTTGTGACTGAACGGATATTAATTCATTTTTCGGTGCAGCAGATGATTGTGCACACGGTTGCCAAGACGCTTGACTGGTTAAATGCTCTAGCGGCAACATACGCATAATAACCGACGATGTTTCAAGATGAATTCGCTCGTGCTCACAACCCATCAAGATGATCCACGCTAATGAGTCTTGCGTTATGGGTAACGTCAAGTCCATGGTTTCAATCAAATTTAGCACCAGGTTGTAGACCTGCTGTCGATACGTTCTCACCTCATCAACACTCGGCCAATCATAATGCTCGCTATTGAGATCATCCCAGCTCATTTCATCAACACCAACAGCACAAATAGCTTCAATTCGACTGTTAACTCGCTGTGAAATGTACTTGCCTAATATTAATTTATTAACATAAAAAGTTGCCGTATGACCAAAGTAAAATACCAACGGATGACGCAATGGCTCAGGCCTTAAAAGGTACGCATCGTCATTATTGATCAACGAGAACAAAGACTCGTAAGTTGACCAAGTATTTTTAAAGTATGCAATTAGCTCTTGTCGCTTCTCTACTACCGAGTTGCCAACAAGTGTTGGTGTTTTCAATTGATTTATCATGTAATTTTTCACTAGATTTTATTGTAATCTGAATTTATATCTCAAAATAAGCCACGTTAAATAAAAATATCAGGCCGTTGAAATTGCTTTAAGTAATCTTGTTGTATCTGCCGCCCAATACTCAACGCTGTTATTGGTTTCAGCGGAAAGCTCGATGCCGCAATAACTCTGTCTATGCTTTGATGAAACCAGTCGTTATTCTTAAATAACGTAATGGCACCAAGTTCATTATCTTGGTCATGCAGTGAGCTTGGTAACTGTCCATAATCATCACTTTGTACTGACTCATGATTATTAACAGAATCAATGGTTTCAATAACATTTAACAAGGTATAAATCACATTCAAGAACGGGTTATATTGCTCGCTCGATGCGCCTAATCTATGCTCAATACGCGCAGTTTTATGCCAATTTTCATGACTCACCAAGACGTTATTTTTATCATCATAGATTAAAGGTTCAACACCCATTTTTTGATTATGCTTACCAATATCGCGATATAGTGCCACGCTACCTTGATGCCCTCCTGATATATCGATAGGCGAACATAACTCTTCTGCTAGGCCATATTTCGACTTTAGCGCCAAACGCTCAAACGCTTCTTCTTCAGGTAAATAAATTAAGCAGCTAGCTAAACTCGTTTGCAATAAACTACGCTGTAGACGTTCGGCGAAGTCTCCGGATACCAATAAATTATTACCTAATAAATCTTGTACACTGACGTTAATCTGTACGGCATTAGGAATATGGACGTCTCGGCTATCACCACTAAAAATATTGGCGCATCCCGCCGCTAGTTTACCGTTGTCTCCCGCCCAAACTACCGGTTTAATTAACGTTTTAGTGACACCTTGATTAGCAAACCATTGAGGTAAAAAGTAAATTGCCCGCGCAAGGTTATGTGCCTCTTTTAACGGGCTTTGGCCATTGAAAAGCGAGACATACTCCCATTGATTACTCCAATATTCCGCAACAACTTCACCATCAATACCAAAAGCTAATAATTTTTCATTAACACGTTGATAGTCAACAGGCTGGCCGGTGGCTTTCTGATAACAGCCTTCCAGCTCAAAATGCACTAAAGCACGAAAACCTCGGCCTTTAATATAATCCTGCAAACAACTAATTATATTTTCTGCGAGCCTATTTAAACTATTCATAATGGATAAACACTTGAACTTTGCAATTGACAACGGGCCTGAACAATAACGGACCTTACAACTAGCGTACTAATTTCTAGTTATACGTAGAAAAGATGGTTTTGGATTAAAAAACATTAATTTGATTTTTTCCTAGATGTTTTGCTTGGTAAAGCGCTTGATCTGCATTGATATAAAGTTGATTAATATCCCTACATTTTGGCGATAATGAAGCGATACCGATACTCACCGTCACGGTATCTTGATGACCTTTAACCATTTTTGATTGATTAATTAAGGTCAAAAATCGTTCAGCAATTTTTTCTGCTGCAACAATATTTGTTCTCGGCAAAACACAAAGAAACTCTTCTCCACCAATTCGACTAAAAATATCGTCTTGGCGAAAAACCTTGAGGCCTAGTTCAGCAATACAACGGATCACATCATCTCCTACAGGATGCCCGTATTTATCATTTATTTTTTTGAAATCATCAATATCAATTAACACAATGGAGAGTTGCATTTTTTCGGGGCTTCCACCTGACACCGCTTTATGCAAGTAATCAAAAATGTAACGACGGTTGAAAAGTCCAGAGAGTGAATCTTTAATCGTCAGCACATGCATTTTTTTATTTGTTCGGTATTGTGCAATAATGACAATGAGCACAATCAAGACAATACAAGCGATAAACAAATTAACATAAATATGTTGTGTACTATTATTCTCACGTTTTTCTAACTCTAAAATTTCTACTTGTAAGCGCTTTTCTGCCAATGCTTGAGCGACTTTTTGCCGCTCAACTTCCATGCTTGCCCTTACTTTCAATAGCCTGTCTGATGAATTTTTTAACAGTAAATCCGTAAACTCAAGGTGATACTGCTTAAGCAAACTATAACCTATATCATGCTGACCTCGAGCATAGGCTAGCTCACTAGATATTTTCATCACCTCAAGATGCCAAGTGGTTCCTATTAACTCTGGAATGTTAACAAAAATATTCGCTGCGCTATCAATGGCCTCTTCAGCTTTTTCTAAATCGCCGAGTTCAATTAAACAACTCGCTTTACGCTTATATAATTCAGCGTTGTAGTCTACAACCCCTTTCAGCGCCAGTGCTTTATCTATAATAGCAATAGCGTCAATACAATCGCCTTTTTCCGCTAAGGTCATGCCGATACCATAGGCGGAAAAAAAGCTAAGATTTGAGTTTGGAGTATAGCCAGTTTGTTGTTGATATTTTTCAAAATATTCAATGGCTAAATCATATTTTTTCCAATATCTATAGGTTGAAGCTAAGCCATAAACAGCTTCCGCAACATGGGCTGGATAATTTAGATGCTGATAGGCTTCAAGGGCTCTTTGATAATATTCAATTGATTTTTCATAGTCGTTTAAATAACCATAAATAGCACCGTAGGTTTCATTTATTGAAGCAATTAAAAACTGGTCTTTCAATGCGAATGCTTCGACATACGCTTCTTGGATATCAGCTAAGGACGTTTCAAATATTTCGGTTAATGTTTTTGTATATGCAAGCTCTTGTTTTCCATAAACATATAAACGACTGAGTTTGGCTTCTTTTGCCTGTATAAGTGCTTTGATAAAAGCTTCTTGAGAGAGACTGTAATCGCCATTTCTGCGATAAATAAGTCCCTGAAATAAGTTTAAACGTGCTTGAATTTTTAATGGCGTATTTGCTGTGACTAAGCTATTAGCTAATTTAACTGAGCGGTTAAAATCATCATAAAAATAAATTAAATTTTCAGTTTGAGCTTTTCGGAGTAACCACCACAGGTAATCTAATTCATCATAAGATTCAGCTTCAGCCTGCAAGCCAATGATTTTTTGATAGGACAACCAAGGCTCAAGATAAATATCATGATCCATATCGATAAAGTTAACACGACTATCAGCCATTGCCGTTAATGGCAAACTTAATAAGAGTATAATTAACGTTGCATAATAGCTCTGCAAAGTTTTTTTCATCGAGTATCCGTACTGAGAGGTTATATTGCCTTGAATATTAAGCTATCACAAAAAAAATAAATAAACGACTGAAAATCATACGCCTGATACCGCAATCGTTGCCGCTATATTACACTGATATTTTTCAACTGAGTATTTATATAAACGATCAAGCGCCAAACTATTCACTTTAGTTAATGATCTTAATTTTGATAAAGCTGATTAAAACTCTTGATATTAAAACCCTTTAGTAGCTGATCGCCTACTTTCAGCACAGGCACACCACGCAAGTTCAATTTCGAAAATTCTTTTTGCCCGGCGGGAGTTTTGATATTACATAGCCGAAATGGCATATTGTTTTCTTCGAGGTAGCGCTTTGCTGTCTGACAATGTGGGCAATTACTCATGGTATAAAGGATGATACGTTTCATAGGAGAAGCTTAAGCGATAAATTTTACTAATTATCGCATAGCTCAACGAAAATAAATAATAATTCAAATGACGGGCTTATAGTGTATTTTAGCTAGCTTGCTCGCCATTGTTTAGTAACAAGCACGGTATCATGCAATAATACTCGTCCTTCAAATAGATCACCCGCAACAACTTCACCAACTCCGGCAGGCGTACCTGTCATGATAATGTCGCCATCTTCTAATTCGATAAAGGACTGTATTTCTTTTAATATTGCTTGCGGTGAATATAACATCATTGCAATGGCTCCCGACTGTCGACATTCACCATTAATATGAAGCTCTAACGCCAAGTTTTCATCAACAGAATCTAGCGTAACAAAATCACTAAACAACGCTGAATCGGTAAACGCTTTAGCGCGCTCCCATGGCAGCCCTTTGGTTTTTAACTGAGACTGCAGCGCCCTTTTAGTTAAATCTAAACCGATAGCAACGGCACAAAATTCTCCTTGTTGGTACATAAAGCAAAGCTCTGCCTCATAGTGCAACGTCTCTTGATGCTTGGCATTTAGCTGATGCCCAATTGCAGCATTGGGTTTCATAAATAACACCATATCATCAGGGATTTCATTACCTAACTCTCTAATATGACTGGCATAATTGCGCCCGACACAAATAACTTTAGAGGGAGTAATATAGCCTGTATCTACTTTAACCGACTTCATTCACATGCCTTTTAGATAGTAAAACACTATTCTAAAACTAAATAAGGTCTATTTACTATGCCTTTACCAGTGTTAACTGAGGTTTAATATGATTCATAGCCGGCACCTTAACAATCTCTGACACTCTACGTTGTTGCTTAAAACGATCAAAGTTGACATTTTTAACCCCTAACTGCTGGCTCATTTTTACAAATGTTTGATAATCTTCACGGGTAAAATCATCATCTTCCCTGGTCAGTAAACCATCGATGTAAGCGCTATTACCATTTAAAGTAAAATTAGCAATAGCCGAATAAGGTTTACCAAAATCATCTACACGTAGTGCACGCACAGATTTCACTTCAAAAATCCATTTATCAATTTGAACATAACGGGATAAGCTATCAGGAGAAGATTGGTCATTCATTTTCTGGGCCTTAAATTCTGTATAAAAGGTCGGCTACGTGGTTGGGAATAAAAACTTGCAGCCGACAAAAGTTGAGCTATTCGCCCTAAAAGGTTATATCTACGTCAAAGATTTTTTCATTTTACTTAAAAACTGATTAAATTCTTGTTCACTAACTTCTTTATCGCCATTAGCATCAAGTTGAGCAAAAACTTTCGTTAATTTTTCATTTTTAGCAAGTTCTTTTGCACTTAAAGTATTGTTTTTATCGGTATCATAATCTGTGATTAATTGAGAAAAAGATGACATTGGCTGTTCTACTTTTGCTAGTGCCTTACCCATATCGTTATTAGCAAAAACTAGGTTCGAAGCAAGTGAAGCGACAACAACGGTAATTGACAATTTTTTCAAGCTAATATTTTTCATGTTTGAATCCTTTTAATTGATTAATAGCACATCAACGAATATGCCGACCATGGCTAGTGCCACATACAATGATGAATTAGCACATGTTATGCCAAAAAATTAAGCTGTTGATTTTATTAGATAAAAATACACCACCGTAAAAAAAGTGTCTCCTATTGACAACAGATTATAATACTGAAGATTTTCAAATTGCTAACCTGACAATAAAAAGCAATAAATAACACTAAAAAACAACCAGTTAAATAACATAAAATAATAAAATCACCTTGTCTCTTTTTTGCGACACTATTGTATTCAAGACTATTTTAGCTAACACTACCCCAGTCAATTGCACTCAATAAAGGCACTGTACGTACTGTGAGTAATTCAAGAACACCGGCAATTAAAGCGCGTAATAAAAGCTTTTCAATAAAAGCTTTATCAATAAAGTCGCTAACCTTATTAGGTTTTGGCTTAGTCGCTTTACCCTTAGTTATTGCGCTAATTTTTGGCGCATCACAAGTTAATACGCTTGCTAAAACGAGCACTGGACTAATTACCAACATTGCCAACGTACTTGACAGCCTACAAGTACTGAAGAGTAGCCAAATTAAGATGGAGCGCAGCGCAGCGCAATATTTAGTACTTCGAGATCCTGCTCTGGCAGCAAGCTATCAAGAGCAAAGCCAGCAAATACTGCTCTTGACACAAACATTAATGGCAGATAGCCAAGATCTTAAATTACAAAATTTGCTCAAAGCATATTCCCAAAACATAACCACGCTAATTGAAAAAACTATGCAAGAAGCAAAGCTAAAATCAGCAACGGACAGCACGATTATCAAACCATTGCAGAGCCAGTTTAATGTGCTAACTAACGTTTATGAGCAAATATTTCAACGTAGTAACGAGTTAAATAGCTTACATATCACCAATATTAAACAAGCTGCACAAGCGACTCGCGATATAATGATCCGAAGCTTAGTGATCATCCCGATCAGTATACTTATTGCCGGCATCTTTATTTTTTTAATTACCAGTCCGCTTAAAGTATTAGCGCAAAATATCTTACAACTGCAGCGGGGTAAATTTGATCAAGAAATTAAAGTCACCGGCGCACCAGAAATTCAAGAAATAGTGCAAGCATTAGAAAGTATGCGTACGCGTTTACAGGCCTTAGAGCTACAAAAATCAAGCTTTATTCGACATATATCACATGAGTTGAAAACGCCACTAGCGGCTATCAGAGAGGGTACCGAGCTATTATATGATAATAGCGTCGGCGAGCTAAATGCTGATCAGCAGGAAATATCACAGATCATTAAAAACAGCGTATTTCGCTTACAACAACATATTGAAGATTTGCTCGACTTTAATATCGTACTCGACTCAACAAGTTTACAAGACTCAGAGTCATTGCAAATTAATGATGTTGTACAGCAGGTGTTGACCGATCGAAAATTAGATATCAAGCGTAAAAAAATAGTCATCAATAATAAGTTGACTGATATCGCTATTTTTAGCAACCGTAAGCAGGTTGCAGTTATTATCGATAACATATTATCAAATGCCATTAAGTACTCTCCGGATGAGGGTGCCATCGATATTTCATCGGCATTAGTTGATGGTCACCTGCAACTCTTTATTTGCGATCATGGCGTTGGTATTGCGCACGAGAATCAGACAAAAATATTTGATGCTTTCTATCAAGGACCCGCACCAGAAAATAGCTTAGTAAAAGGCAGTGGGCTAGGCTTAACTATAGTAAAAGAGCTGTTGCTGCGCCTCAATGGCAACATTGAACTTTTGCATCAGCAAAGCGAATCACAAGGCACTAGAATGAAAATCACCTTGCCACGCGCTTTTCGACAACAGGAACAACTCTAATGGCAAAACATTGGAAACTTTCAAGCTCAAATATAGTGTTTTTTATCGCTTTAACCTTGTTATCTGCTTGTCAGCTTACCGCAGATCGCGCAAGTGATAAAAAAACGTATGGTGAATATTATTTAGCGCTGCAGCAACTTACCCCTCAACAATTAGCGGAAGAAGTAACGTTACAGCAAGCAAACGTGGCACAACAAACCACGCAGGAATATGGTGGCCATGATCCACAAATAAAATTACTTTTACTCTACAGCCTACCTAAATCGCCTATTTATAATACTTTCAACGCTAAAGCGCTGTTAAACCAACTGAAGAATGAAGGTGGCAATGCCGCTTTTGCCCATATCAATCCTAGCGAACAAGCATTTATTGCTCTACTACGAGATCAACTAAATCAACGTTTACTGATGCGAAATCGCTTACTAGCACAGCAGCAAGAGCAGAAAAAACAAGCACTTGCACAACAGCAACAATTAATTGAGCAAGTACAATTATTACAACAGATCATTAAACAATTAAAAAACATTGAACAAGCTATTGATAAAAGAGAGCAATAACTCACTTTTAAAACGCCAACCTAACCAAATAGGGTTGTGATCAATACGAAATTTACAGCATAAATTTTAACCATAAATGCATCGAGAGCAATTCATGAGTAATATTAATCCGGCAGCCGTTTACACAAACAGTAAAATCCTCATCGTCGATGACGATCCTAGTTTATTACGCTTACTCGGCATTCGCTTATCTGCGGCAGGTTATCAAGTCGAGTCAGCAAAAAGCGCCAAAATTGCACTCGGGCGATTAGAAAGCTTTCATCCACAACTAGTGATCAGCGATCTTAAAATGGAAGGCATGGACGGTATGGCATTGTTCGAACAAATTCGTGCCAAACATCCTCATATTCCTGTGATCATTATGACTGCACACGGCACGATTCCAGATGCTATTAATGCCACAAAACAAGGAGTTTTTAGCTTTCTCACTAAGCCTTTTGAAAGCAAAGAATTACTTGAAATAGTACAGCAAGCGATCAGGCTGCAACCCGCAGAATTAAACCATAATCAAGCTGACAATCAATGGCGCGATAAAATCATTAGTCGCAGTACAGTTATGGAATCACTTTTACAACAAAGTAAGCAGGTGGCAAAGAGTGATTTTAGTTTACTTATTCACAGCCAGAGCGGCACAGGTAAAGAGTTACTGGCAAAAGCGATTCATTTAGCTAGCCCTAGATTTCAAGAAAAGTTTACGGCCATTAACTGTGCCGCTATTCCTGAACAACTGCTAGAGTCTGAATTGTTTGGTCATTGCAAAGGTGCATTTACCGGTGCTGAAAAAAATCATATAGGCTTATTTCAAGCCACAGATGGTGGCACGCTATTTTTAGATGAAATTGGCGATATGCCGATGAGTTTTCAGGTCAAGTTACTTCGAGTATTACAAGAGCGAGAAGTACGCCCTGTTGGTAGCACACAGTCAATTAAAGTGGACGTTAGGATTATTTCAGCCACCCATAAAAACCTGCAGCAGGCCATTCTAGACAAAAGCTTTCGTGAAGATTTGTATTATCGACTTAACGTTGTTGAATTAGAGCTACCACCGTTATCTGAACGCAGAGAAGATATTCCGTTACTCGCGCAATATTTTTTAGGCCGCTCTGCAGAGCAGTCACAAGTTAACATCTCAGGTTTCTCACCTGAAGCCATGGAAATGCTCATTAGCGCAACTTGGCCGGGCAATATTCGACAATTGCAAAATGTTGTCGAACAAACCGTGGCATTATCTACAGAGCCATTAATTAGTGAGATGCTGGTTAAGAATGCCTTACGTGATAAAACTACAATTTTGCCATCATTTGTGCAAGCTAGAGATAAGTTTGAACGTGATTACCTGGCAAAGCTATTAAAAATTACCGCCGGCAATGTTTCACAAGCAGCTAAAATAGCACAGCGTAATCGCACAGAATTCTACAAGTTACTTAATCGTCATCACTTATCTGCTGAGGCATTTAGAGAGGAGTAGTAGGGTCATTAATTTAACCGCTGTTTATACTAATATAAACAGCGGTTAAATCGATAATTTTTGGCGAACTAATAATGGTTGAACTGGTAATAAGTTATTCTATTGCAAGGAGTTCAACATCAAAAATCAACAATGATCCTGGTGGAATTTTACCCGCAGCGCTATTACCATAGCCAAGTTCTGCCGGTATAAATAAACGCGTTTTCTCGCCCACTGTCATCAATTGTAAACCTTCAGTCCAGCCCTTAATCACTTGCTTTAAACCAAAACTGATCGGTTGGTTTCTGTCGACTGAACTATCGAATATGGTTCCATCAAGCAAAGTACCATGGTAATGCACTTTTACTTTTGAGCTTGCCTTAGGATGAACATCACCATCGCCAGCGCTTAATACTTGATACTGCAAACCAGAAGCGGTTTCAATAACGCCTTCGGCTTGTTTGTTATCTGCTAAAAACTTAGCTGCTAGAACAGCATTAACTTTAGCTACCTCGCGATTATTATTCTTGCGTACGAAAAAGCTAACGATTAAGCCTAGCACAATAATTAACATAATAATTTTAGTCATTTTTTTCCTTATTATTGAGTTATTTTTCTTAGTTTACTGATCAAGCATACTTATTTGAGTAATATTTTTCACTTCAAGTGCCGTTAAACTCCTACTTGCGCTTAAAGCTAGCTCGCTATCCAATTGCAGATTGCCGATGGCGCAGCGATGCAAAGCCGTAACGGGATTTCGAAAGCGGCCAAACATACGTTTAATTTGATGGTAACGCCCTTCAATGAGTTCAACTTCCGCCTGATAATCATTAATGATGGTTAATTTTGCCGGTTTAGTGGTGATATCTTCAAAGCCAAAATACATACCTTCAGCAAACGCCGCGACATAGCTTTCATCCAATTTATTTTCCAAACTGACAATATAACGTTTAATGACCTTATGTTCAGGTAAAGTTAGGCGTTCAGACCAACGACTATCATTGGTTAGTAACACTAAACCAGACGTATTTAAGTCGAGCCGGCCAACAATATGCAGTTCATTTTTAAACGGGTACTCGAGTAAATCAAGCACCGTTTTATGCTGAGTATCACGGGTTGCGCTAACCACACCAATCGGTTTGTTCAGCATAATATAATGTGCTGTATTCGCTTGAATGATCTCGCCATCTAACATGACATGGCTGAAGTTATCAATAATCTCATCAATATGATGAGCGACAACACCATTAATTTGCACTCTATTCTGCGCTAGCATCAGTCGCACATGCTTGCGACTGATCTGACAATATTGTGCTAAAAAACGATCAAGTCGAGTCTTATTTAACGCCATAATAACGTGATATTCAGGAACATAAAATTAAACCATATCCTTGATAAGGTGAATATCGCGCTGTGGGAATGGAATTTTAATATTGGCTTTATCTAACGCCAAATAAATTTCTTTATAGGCAGTATATTTTGCGCTGTACAAATTTTCGGTCGGTGTCCATAAGCGTACTGCTATATTTATTGCGCTATCAGCAAAAGCATCGATACCAATG
>OJDR01000146.1_pt1 | contig 24178 bp, 18 predicted proteins | sample 1593081 | NCBI WGS metagenome assembly OJDR01 (sample SAMN05416873, study PRJEB24817) | seawater metagenome | isolation source: Sea water | place: Canada:Atlantic | collected 2013-11
GTTCTACATACTGCACTTTAAAGCCACTGAACTTCTCTTTTAACACCTTCATATTATGGCGATAGTCTACGGTACCATCCTCCGTGCCTTGAATCACTTGTATATCTAAATCCACAGCTGGGCTGGCTTCTATGGTTTTAATCCAATTTTTAAGTGCCCCTACCCAACTGGTTTTTAAAAACAGCGGCTGTAACGGGTCCTGGCGGCTAATAAAACGCAAGAATTCCTTATTATGAGAGTTTTTCACAAAGGTACGTTTAAGCTTGTGGATAAACGGGCGCACTATGTAATACAACAACTGCCCGCTAGTCCAACCCACCGGCCTCACCAACGGGGCCAGTAAGTATATTTTTACAAACGGTGAAGTATTACGGTCTAAGCCACGGCTTAATAGGTAATTCACAATCACCGCGCCACCAGTACTTTGCCCCATGGCCACCACAGGCCCAGAAAAATGCGCTTGCAGTAGCTCAAGACCACAACTAAATACCTGGTCGTACTGATTAAAGGAATCAATTCCCGCACGGTCGCCACTGCTTAAACCATGACCAGGCAAATCGTAACTAAGCACATTAAAGCCTTGGGTTAAGCAATGCTTAATAACATGGCTATATAACCCCACATGATCGTAATAGCCGTGCTGTAAGTACACGGTGCCTTTGGCTTCGGGCAATTTAAAAACATGGGCCACAATGGTAAACCCAGCCGCATCAAATGAACCCACTTGATGCACAAGACCACTCACTTGGGATTCCAAGTCCAATCCATAATAGCGGTTATAACGAGACACAAGTTCCGGCATAGCGCGACTAAGCATGGCGAAATCTAACGGTGCTATCTGCGCTTGAACCTGTTGGGATTGCCACTGCATTGGGCGTCCTTGTTAATTTTCATTCTGTATAAGTATAGCCTTTTTAGGCTAAAGCAATACACAAGCTGGCCGATACAGTCCACATACTCGGGGAGTCTTAAATTTAAGTTCTTAACTGGGAAATTACATGAAGATTACCAATGCCAATATGTTTCAAGGCACTTACCTGCTCGATAATAAATCGGTGACCACCACCGAAACCCAAAACCAGCTAGATGAACAGCAGGCTAGCATCACCAGTCAAAGAACCGATAATCGCAGCCTAGACCAAACCCTAACCGCCAGAACACTGGGCAGCGTGGTTTCTCAAGATGGCACCACTAACATATCTCAAAATCACACCATTCAAAGTTCAGAACAACAACAAAACCAAATAGACACACGCATTTGGGCATGGCGCACCAGCGATGCCAATGCAGAAGACAATACTGCGCAAGTGACCCATACCCAAACCACGCAAGTGCTAGAGCGCGAACAACGCATGATTTTCGAGTCGGTCGGGGAAATTCAAACCAGCGATGGCCGCGACATTAGCTTTTTAATGCAATTAGATTTTCACAATAATTTCAGCCATGAAAGTCAAAGCGATACCTTTACTGGCAGCAACTTATGGGTAGACCCATTGGTGATTTCTTTAACCGGACAAGTGCCCCAAGTAGCCGATGGCTCTTTTGAATTTGACCTAAACAGTGATGGTCAACTGAATGCACAAACTGAGACCATGGGCAATTTATCCAGTGGCATGGCGTACATTGCATTTGATAAAAATGGCGATGGCGAAATTAACAATGGCAGTGAATTATTTGGTGCCACCAGCGGCCAAGGATTTTCTGAGCTTGCTCAATATGATGACGACGGCAATGGTTGGATTGATGAAAATGACAGTATTTTTAGTCAATTAAGTGTTTGGCAACCCAATACTGAATCCTCTTTACGCTCGTTTAGCGAAGCCGGTGTGGGAGCCATTTATTTACAGTCTGAAGAAACACCGTTTGAACTAACAAACATAAGCGGTGAAGCCGATGCACGTATTACCCAAAGCTCGGTGGCACTTATGGAGTCAGGTGTGGCCACCAGTGTTTTTCAATTGGAATGGGCACAACGCCCTCAAGATACCCTCACTATCAATGGCGTCAGCATTACTAGTGCCAATGTACAGCTCGGTGCTGCTCAACTTGGCTCGACGATCATTTCAGCCCTAAACCTTAATAGCACCGAAAGTCCCATAGCTGCATCAACAGCTGAAAATAATCGTGCTTTTAGCAATTTTGATATTTCACAAAGTACTCAATCCCAAAGCAGCTTCATGGAACAATACAGCGTGAGTTTCAGCCATCACGCCAACGCGATTAACGCACCTAGTGCCAACAGTGGCCTTCGCACATTAGAAATATACGGCTCCCATGACACACAAATATCATCAATTTTTTCAATTAACATTGGCGACAACTTGGAAAACCGAGAAGAATCTAAAATTAACTCGTTAAGAGCAGTAATTGATACGCTGAAAGACATGCGGGAAACCAATGACAAACAGCAGAAGTTTTTAGACCGATTTTTAAGAACTTAAAAGTAAATTCTATTTTTAAATAACACCATGGCTTTCAGAGGTTACTTAATAGCGTACGTAACAGAACGTCTTTCCTAAATATAAAATAGAGAGTTGTATAGGCTGCTAGTAAGCAACCCATACCGTTAATAGTTAATCTAATTTAGTTATGCTATCCACATAACGAATTCCGGGCTCACCTAAATAGGCATCTCTTTTTCCTGAGACGATAATCTGCGCGCCGATAATATTAGGGTTAAGCTGGGGGTTAAATTCAGCCCTATACTCTGATTCTAGTTTTACATTAATTTGTTTACTGGCATCATTTATATCTTGTAACAACAAACCATAAGTGCCATTTATTTCTGAAACAACAAACCCCGTCACCGTTATGGATGTACCAGATAAGGTATCCAACGCATTGCTCACTGAAACATAATCGCCATTATTATTCGCCAAGCCTAAATCAATAATATCACTCACAGCCGTCACACCTGATTGCGACAAATAGTCATTACGAATACCGCTTACGCGTATAACATGCTGTAAAATTTCAGGGTTTAATTGTGGGCTGAATTGGGCACGCTGACTGCTTTCAAGCTTTATGGCAATGCTCTCATTAGCATTTTCACTGTCGGTTAATAATAATGCATATATGCCATTTAGCTCTGCGCTTATGGTGCCTTCCAAAGTAACTTCGCTGCCATTATCAATTGCTAGCGCCTCACTCACACTGACGGTAGTAGTTGGCGTGCTTGGATCGGTAGGGACTTCATTCGCAGGCTGCGGCGCACCAAATGATCCATTGGCAAATGTGGCAGTATCCCATGGGTTGTAACCATCGCTTGGTGTACTCCATGGATTACCGTTATCAGGGTCGTCCATTTCGATTGCGGCTTTTGCATTTAAGGTTAACTCCCCTGCTGTATGACCATTACTGTTATCAAATTCCAAATAATTTTCTGGCGTAGCCAACCAATTAATAATATTCACGCTTAAGGTGGCGGCATCACCTGGATCGGTCCAACCTGGGTAAGTTTTTTTATCAGCACCACTGTCTTGGCGGCGATACTTTGGTGTGTCGTCTTCTACAGGAGAGGAGTCACCAATAAATGCAGCCTTGCCTAAACCCGCTTTTGCAATGGCAACGTAAGGACCTTCATCACGCCCACCAAAGTATAAGCCACTGTCATTGGCGTGCTTCCATGCTGTGGCATTATCTTGGGAGGATAAATACACTAAGCCCTTTGCTTTGCTTGGGTTGGTTATGGCTAAAGTGGCACCGGCTGCCATGAGTATTGGCTGTACATTCTCGGTTATCCCTTCACTGTGTACGGAAGCAATAACATCGCTGACCCCGGCCAAGTAATCTAACGCGTTAAAGCGAAAGCGAATGCCAAAATTTTGCGCTAACCATCCATCGCTATTACCCGGGTTACGTAAGTCACCATACTCACCACCGTAATTATATTTCGTTAAGGTTGAACGGTTATAACCGTTAAAGACCTCAGTGGCGTCCCAAGTATTTAGATTTCTGTCAGCATTATAGTGATCACCAATAAAATAAATGCCCTTACCCACCGCCACAAACTGCTCCAGTGCTTGGTATTCAGAAACTTTGAATGGCCGATTAGTTTCAGCCAACACTAAAACATCTGCATGTTCTATGGCCGAATAAGTAATGATGGCTTCATTCACCTGACTATTAAGCGGGGCATTTAAATCATCAAAATACTCAATTAAACCATCATTATTAAGATCAATGCCTCGATACTCTTCAACTGTGTAACCCTCATTCACTAACGCGTCTGCAAAAGATGAAAAAGCACCATCAATCACCCAGTCGGCATTGCCTTCCGTGCCACCATGGGAAACATCAAACAATATGGTTTTGCCATTGCTGGTTTGTGGGCTGGGTATTTTAACCGGCGCGATTGCATTCCATTCATAATCTGCGGCATTAGAAAAACTGCCTAGGCTTATCAGGCCTGTACCTATTAAAGATAGTATCGTGTCTTTTACGCTCATCTTAAAGTCCTTTAAAAAAGTTACAGCTACTCCAATATAAAATTGCTAATGACATTGAAAAATGATTTGGCAATATCATTAGCGAGGTATCAATGGCGGTTTTAGATATCTAAATTTAACCGATAAATTCCAAAACCATCATCATCGATATGTGAATAAACCAATGCAGGATTTTGCCCCGAAAAAGTTTGTGCCGAAATTTTGTTTGAACTTTTAAACAAAACCTGGGTATTTGCTAGCGGTGTGAAAGACCAATTATTATCTGCCGATGGGTCAAAGCCCATATCTGGATTTTGTTGTGTTTGGTAGATCAAATAATCGGCTACGGTTTGACGATTCTCATTTGGCGCATCAATTACTATTTTATCGCTGATCACTCCTGGGAAATGGCCACCACCTGAAGCACGATAATTATTCGTCACTACTAAAAATTCTTGTTGAAGATTAAGTGCCTTACTCTGAAATTGAATGTTTTTAATACGGCTTGCATTTTCGTCTAACAAAACGCCTAAAGAACTGTAACGAGGTGCTTGGCTTATATCAATTTCATATTCGATACCATCAATCACATCAAAATTATAACTTGGAAAATCGTTGTTAATTAATTCAGCATTATCACTGCCCACCACAATTTGATTAAACTGCCCCGCTGACATTTCTAACCATTCTTTTATTTCAGCACCGCTGAGTTTAAGTACCTTGATGGTATTAGGGTAAATATATAAATCAGCAACATTCCCATAAGCCACGTCACCAACGCTTAAATCGGTATAATCTTCAATTCCGCCACGCCCCGAACGAAAAGGCGCACCTACAGAAAGAATCGGTAAAGATTCTAGTTCTGTGCCTTTTACAATACTCTGCGCATACCAAGCTTGGGCATCGGTTACCACTTGAATAGAAGGGTCGTCTTGAACTAACGCAAAAAAGCTATTAATAGGTTGTGAGATTTTTGCAAACGGCTCACTTACCCAGGCACTAACCTGCTGATGATCGCTTTTAACGGCTTCCTCAATCCCCACATGAGATTCAACTAAAGACGTGACAGAATAGTCAGCATGGGTTTGGGAAATTGGCTTTAAAACCGACTCGCTGTCCACCACCGACCAAACACCCTGAGTATTTTTTTCTAAACTTAAATCAATATACCCTAGGTATTTCCCCCAATAACCAGGCATAACTGCGGGCACGCCATTGATGGTGCCTTTTACGTTATCAACACCGGCTAACCCTTCATAAAAAGCATCCCCCGGAAAATTTCGATGTGCATGACCAAATAAAATGACATCAATGCCATCAACTTGAGAAAGGTAATAGCTAGCATTTTCTTCCCCTCCTACGCGCTCAGCCGTTACTAAACCAGAATGGGGAATGGCGATAATAATATCGGCTCCTTGTGCTTTCATTGTTGGCACATACTGGTTAGCCACATCAACCATGTCTTTTACTTTTATATGAGTCGCTACATTCGCTTTATCCCACTGCATAACTTGTGGAGGCACAAATCCAATATAACCAATGGTTATTTGCTGAACATTACCTGCGTTATCAATTACATTTTTTTGTTTTAATAGATACGGTGTAAAATAGGGAATGTCGTTCGTTTTATCATTATCGCCATCATCAATAAAGACATTGGCAGAAATGTATGGGAAATTTGCATCATCAATGGCTTGATTTAAAAAGGGCAGGCCAAAATTAAATTCATGATTACCAATATTGGCCACATCGTAATCTAATAAATTCATGGCTTTATAAATAGGGTGCGTTTCATTTTCTGCCAAGCCTTTTACCTTAGCCACATAATCACCCAAGGGACTGCCTTGCAGTAAGTCGCCATTGTCTACCAGCACACTGTTTTGTACTTCGTTGCGAGCCGCTTGAATAAGGCTTGCGGTTTTTACCAACCCAACAGAATCATCCACCCTGGCGTTATAATAATTGTAATTCATGATATTAGCGTGCAAGTCTGAGGTTTCCATGACTCGCAATTGAACATGGCTAGCCTCACCACTTGATTCTATATCTTTAGGCTGCACATCATTATTTAACTCACTATCCGCGCCGCAAGCGCTTAAGGTAATGATAAGCGACGAGTAAAACGTCATTTTTTTTATGTACTGATTAAAAAGGCTCATATAACTTCTTGTCCAACTGGTTAACTAAATTAAAGATGAGCAAGAACTATGACAAATTCGTTACAAAATTATTTTAAGGGAATAATTCAAACAAAAGACTGATGAAATTTAGAAGGGATTATAAAAATAAACTTAACTAATATTATTAAACCAAATAACTCACACAAAAGACTGACAAAATAAATTTTAACAGCCACATGAAGTCGAACCGTTAGCTCTAATAACATTAAATTAAAAACATTAAGTTAGATAACGTTATTGGAAAGCACTGTAATACAGCAACCCATAATATATTCGCACTTGTTAATGGCACAAACCCGTTATTGGTATTCTTTACATTTCTTTCACTCCATCGTTAAAAAATATAAACAACTAGAGATTAAACATTTATGGATTAGATATTTACTTATGGCTCATATGAAACCAGTACTTTTTAACTAAACATTAGTGCAACTATATTTTTATTGGGCCAGTAAATTGTGTATTGCGTGACACGGGAGCCTATTTTCAAGAAAGAAACTTTTAAATTTAATGCCTTAGAAATAATTACAATATCTTATTCATTAATAAGGCTTTATATTAAAACTTTCCACCTGGTCAAGTTTAGGCACGGCAATTGCTCTGCTCCTTAATCTTTGTAAAAATCTTGAAAGGATTTATTTTAATGTTGTATTCGAAGTTTTGTAAAATGGCATGTGCCAGCGTGACATCCATGGCGCTATTATCTGGCTGTGGCAGTGACAGCGATACAGAAGAAGTATTTACGGCAAGTAAACTCGATACCGCGCAGCCCATTATTTGGATTGGTGACTTTAATAATTTTGATGATGCCGTGGCTTTAATGTTAGTGGCAAAAGATCCTCGCTACACCGTTGAACTTGCTGTGGTTGAAGATTCATTTAATACCGTGGCACACGGTGCCAATACGGTTTACAACATTCTAGAATGGCTAGGCAACAATGAAACTCAGGTTATTCGTGGAGCATACTTTTCCCCAGAAGAAATTCACTATGGTGCCAACGGCATAAAGGCTGATAATACAGCGGTCACCAATGAAACGGCCGTGGTGAATGGGGTAGTCGATTATCAATTACCAAACTCTAACAATAATGACACCTGGAATTTAGAGCGCCGTAATGTAATGGGCATTAATTTATATGGACAATATGTTCCCGGACCTTGGCGTGACAATGGCTCTACTCTTTATGGTACCGATCATTTAATTCCACGGGCAAGCCAAGATAATTATCACTACACAGCCAACAAAGGTATGTCGTTTGAATTTGAATTGGCAGAAGACATTATACTAGAAAAATTAAATACCTTAGAAAATGCGGTTATCTTAAATACTGGAAAACTCACCACCTTTGCCCGAGTATTATCAAAAGCCAGTGACGCTCAATTAGCCAACATTGATAAAGTTATTATGATGGGCGGTGGCTTTGAAGGAGAGCAACCGTTTACCGAAGAAAATGAACGGGCCCATAATAAAGGCGGCAATATTTTTTCACATCCAAGTTTTGGGTTCCTTAGCGACTTCAGTACCGATCAAGAATTTAATATATTGTTAGACCCGTTAAGTGCCAAAATATCATTTGATTTATTAGCCCAAAAAAATATCAGCAGTTACTTGGTACCCACCAACTCAACAGACTTGGCGAAAGTAGAGTCGGCAAGTATTGGCGAGTTAGCTATAGAAAACGGTACTCCAGAAGCCTGCTACACCTCTAAACTATTTTCAGCCATTCGTGAATTTGAAGGAGGCGATTTCCCTGGCTTTGACGGCAGCCCAAGTGGCGACTTCGCATTAGATGTGGTTATTCGTTTATGGGACATTGTGGCGGCGCTGGTATTACTAGAGCCCGATACGCTGGAAATGGATACGGTTCAATCTTACGTGGATGTTGATCAACTAGATGCAGGGCTTGAAGAAAGTGAATACCGATACGACCCTATCAGTTTTGACCCCACCGTTGGTAAAACCACACTAACAGCAATCGGTAGCGGCGAAAAATTAAACGTGGTGCTGGGCATTAATACTATCGCCGCTCGTAATGCCATGATTCAACGATTATTGGATTCCGCTAATGCAGCGGAGGCTGGACCATCTTGTGATGGGTGAATGGGGCTAGAGGTTAGGCAGAGTCATATTGTGTGACTCTGTTTATTTAGATATCGAAGCCTTCAGACCATGATAAGTATTTGAAGCTGGTTATGATTGAAAGGTCAATAAAATGATAGGCCTCAGAATTGTTTAGGTCGATTTTTGCGAACTTAAAGTGAAAGGTATATTGCACCTTGAGCAAGACTTTTCACATTATAGTGACTATTTAACTTCCACTACTGAAGGTTATTGGTTTCAAATAAACACTGTATTTGCTCAATTATGAAATCTTTAAACACATTTACCCGTGCACGATTACGTAAATCGGGGTGGCTTAATAGCCATAAGTTCATACGCACTTGATATTGCGCGGGTAACAACCTTACTAATTTATGCTCTTTGGGTAATCGTAGTGGTGTTAACAGACTCACACCCATACCCGCACACACAGCCTGATAAATTTCATTATTACTATTTGAACGTAATATGATTTTTACGTTGGGGTATTTTTCTTTAAGGGTCTCTTCTACATCTAAATCGTTTCCCGGCTCCTGCCATATTAACCATTCCCATTGGCTTGGATCCTGGCTACCCACATGATTCAAGTAATCTTGGCTGGCGTATAAGTAAAACGGTATGGCCCCTAGTTTTCGGGCAATCATATTTTGTGGAGGATGCTCGGTAAACCGTAAAGCCACATCGGCTTCCATGCTGGTTAAATCACTTAGTGCAGAACTAGCGGTAAGGTGTATATCTATATTGGGGTGCAAGCGGTGAAACTGCGTCAGCATACTGGCCATATTCAGCACACCACCACTGGGTTTTGTTATTTTAAGGCTGCCACTTAGCTCCCCTTCGCGACCACTAAACAAGCGGTTGATCTGGTTAAACTGGCCCTCGACTTTCATGGCTTGCTGCTGTAACGCCAAGCCATGCTCAGTTAAGCGATAGCCCCTGCTAAGACGATCAAACAATCGAATTTGCAGCTCTTGCTCTAGTTTATCTAAACGTCTAGCCACAGTTGAATGCCTAACATTCAACCGCTTAGCGGCCGCGCTTAACGATCCTGCACGAGCAACTGCAAGAAAATACTCTAAATGACTCCAATCCATCTGCGCATATTTGCACATATATTACGCATTTGTCGATAATTTACGTACATACCTACGACGTTTATGCTCCTGTTTAATACTCCATAACCTTCATCCACACTTTATATTCAAGGTACTTTATGAAAGTCATCATTACCCTATCCATCATCGCCATTAGCATTGGCTGCATATTAATCGCTATGCCATTTATCTTACACAAGGCAGGCTTGCATCCTGATTACGTCGCAGAAAACATTCAACTGCCCGGTAAGAAAGCCCTGATTATCACCACCAGCCACTCTGTATTAAATGAAGTGGGCCAAACCACAGGTAAAAAAACCGGCGTATTTGCTTCTGAAATGACCGTGCCTTACTACCGGTTTTTAGATGCCGGCATGAGCGTGGATGTGGCCAGTATTAAAGGTGGGAAAATTCCCGTAGACCCCATGTCTTTCTTATATATGGTAAAAACACCGCAAGATGATCGTTATCTGCAAGACGAGCAATTTAAAGCCAAAGTGAAAAATTCGCTGCTCATAGATAATGTGGATTTCACTCAATACGACGCCATCTTTATGGCCGGTGGTTGGGGGGCTGCTTATGACCTTGGCGCATCAATCGTATTAGGACAAAAAGTTAGCGAAGCCTACTATGCCAAAAACCCAATTTTTGGATCAGTGTGCCACGGTGCCTTAGGGTTTATTCAAGCAAAAGATAAAAATGGCGATCTGCTCATTAAAGGCAGACGTATGTCTGGTGTTACCGACAAACAAATAAAAGAATTGCATATCACCTATACCCCATATCACCCTGAAACCGAGCTAAAAAAAGCGGGAGCCATATTTGAATCCAATACAAAATTCCGTGATTTCTTAGCCACCCATGTCACCATAGATAGTGAGCAGCGTTTTGTTACCGGACAAAATCAAAACTCAGGACAAGAGACCGCCCATAAAATGATGGAGCTAATTGCACAGCATTAAGTAAAAACTTAAAGGGGCTGGGTGAGGTTTTGTAATTTTCTCACGGGAAAATACAAAATCCACCCAAACTTCAGAACAAGCATATTTTAAAATATTGCTCCCTTCACACAAGTATTCTCGGGGTTTTTAATGGACATTAACAACAAAATGGAAAGTTAAGGGGAACTGAAATTAGTTCTTTGAGGGCGGTGATGAATACTTTTCGGAATATGCGGGGGACTTACCCCCCCCCCCCTTAACCTTCAATCTTATTTATAAAAACACCCAAGCGTAGATTCGTCCCTGCTTTTACTTGTTATAACTCGTTTAACTGACTCAGTAATGCTTTCACCTGCGCCGAGCTAGAGCCACCATAGAATCGATGATTACCAAAAAATTTAGGCAATACTAGTTCGACTGTAAAGTTTCCATTCGAAGATTCGTTAAACTGGATATACCCTGTGCCTTTGTTTGTCTCTAATGAGATTTTATTTTCTGACACCTTGTTAATTGAAATTAACTTCTGCTTTACAGTGGCATTACCATGAACATCTCCTGTATAGGATTCGCATCTAATCACGCTTCCCGTATACCATACACTTGTACGACCAATTTGAATCATTTCTCAAATCACTTATTGTGAGGGATACCTAGCACCAACTCGAATTGTTGAATGTTTTTAATTTCATATAGACCTACCGAAGCTGATTTAGTTAAGGGTATTATCCAGCCACCGCGATACAGCCAGCGTCCCGAACTCTTACCACCAGAGATATCTAATTTATAACCCTCAGACCAATTAATTTTTATCTTTTTGTCAGAAGCAACTTTAGTTTTCCACAACGAGGTAAAAGCATTGACATCCTCTGCTTGAGTTAACTGACTAATTTTCTGAAAATCACCATCAAAAACTATAACATACTCAATTTCAGCGAATGCATTAGCACAGAATAAAACTAGATAAATGATCATTATGCTTTTCATTAAATTACTCGTAATAGTTTATTACACATTACTTTGACGACCTTCTTGTGACACCCTTTCAATACGTATTTACTGGCTCACATTTTAAAAATGTAAACTCTGATGAAGCCTGTAAACCAAACGGTCAATAAATGCGTTCTTTTTCGTTTAAAGCTAAAATAGCTCCACCTTTAATTTGAGTAAAAGTCGTAGCGATAATTACATTGACGTTAGCCTTCAGCGAAAGCACTTGCCTTGCGCATTGTCTATCCCACACGACGTGGGATAAGGGTCGTAGGACATGGATGTCCGTTTGACCCGTGGCAATCGAAGCAAGGTAAGGGGTTGAGCGATCAGAAGGCGGAGGAAGAACAGGGGATATAAAGGGGACTTCCCCTTTAAAGGAAAACCGTACTGGCTTTATAGATGTAGAAATTCACGGATTAGTGATTTCCCTGGGCATATGTGCTCCTTACCATCCATGGTACCGCGCTATACCGCCCATCCATATGCATACCCTTAAAATTGCTCCCAGCATTTTAAGGATACCGCCCCATCCTTGGGGCATAAAAAAGCCCACCGAAGTGAGCTTCCTTACAATCAAATACCCGAGTTATGACACTCGAAAGGTTACTTAATTTTTGCAGCCAACTCACCTGACTGATAACGATCAAACATGGCATCAAGAGACAAAGCCGTCATCTTATGTGCGTTGCCAGCCGTACCAAATGCTTCATAACGAGCCACACAAATTTCTTCCATGGCTTTAACAGACGCTTTCAAATATTTACGTGGGTCAAACTCGCTTGGGTTTTCAGCCAAGAAACGACGAATCGCACCAGTAGAAGCCAAACGTAAATCGGTATCAATGTTTACCTTACGAACGCCGTGCTTAATGCCTTCAACGATTTGCTCAACGGGCACACCGTAAGTTTCTGGAATCTCGCCACCAAATTCGTTGATTACTTTTAGCCATTCCTGTGGAACAGAAGAAGAACCGTGCATGACAAGGTGAGTATTAGGAATACGCTTATGGATTTCTTTAATGCGATCAACCGCAAGAATGTCGTCAGTTGGTGGGCGAGTAAATTTGTAAGCGCCGTGAGAAGTACCACAAGCAATAGCCAAGGCATCTACCTGAGTTTGCTTAACAAAGTCGGCTGCTTCTTCTGGGTCGGTTAGCATTTGGTCGTGCGTAAGAATACCTTCAGCGCCAACGCCGTCTTCTTCACCGGCTTGGCCAGTTTCTAAAGAACCTAGCACACCCAGCTCACCCTCAACCGACACACCACAACCGTGGGCCATTTCAACAGTGCGCTTAGTCACGGCTACGTTGTATTCGTAAGACATTGGGGTCTTACCGTCTTCCCCTAGAGAACCGTCCATCATGACCGATGAAAAGCCCAATTGGATAGAACGCTGACAAACGGTAGGAGAACCACCGTGGTCTTGGTGCATACACACAGGAATATGTGGAAACTCTTCAATGGCAGCCAAAATAAGGTGACGCAAGAAAGGGGCACCAGCGTAACTACGGGCACCAGCAGACGCTTGAACGATTACAGGCGAGTCAGTTTTGTCTGCTGCCATCATGATGGCACGCATCTGCTCTAAGTTGTTTACGTTAAAAGCAGGCACGCCGTAACCATATTCGGCCGCGTGATCCAGCATTTGGCGCATGCTAATTAATGCCATAACCCTGTAACCTCTATCTATAACTATTTGGGCGCTATTCTAACGGCTAACACCCTTAAGGAAAATGCCTTTTAAAGGCTGAATGAAAATTAGTAGCGATTAAGCCCTGTTTCTCACAAGTGATCGCTTATTTACTTAAGGGCTTTATATAGGTCAACCGCTGCTCGTACCTGCGAAACCGTGCGCTTTACATCGTCTTTGCTGTTCAAATCGGATAAATAACCGTACTTACTAGAGGAAGAAGAGCCACTACTTGAAGAGCCTTGCCCTCTGGCACTGCTGTAAACCGCCTGTCTTAGCTGGGCTAGCTCTTTTTTCATACTGCCTAGCTCACTGCGCATATATTGGCGCTGCTTATATAACGCATCAATGCGCTGGCCATTATACTGTTTGCACTCCTCAAAGGTCCCTTCGAAGCGGCAAATGCCTAGACCATGGGGCAGATCACTTTGGAAAGGTCCGTCGTAAACCAATTCACCTGCTTCGAAATATTGCCCCTGAGTAAATAAGCCTTTACTGAAATGTCCTTTAAAGCGCTTACCATCAGAGGTAACTGCCACACCTTCGCCATGGGCTAATTTCTCTTTACAGGCTCCTTCAATAAATACCCATTCAATTGAGCCCATTGCGCATTTCTTTTGGGCTTTTAAATCTGCTAAGGCTTTTTTCTCTATTTCGGTTATGGCTAAACGCGCTTGATTATTGAAAATGCCGTTGGGAAACTGGCGTAAATAGTTTTCATATTCATACTGGTTATTGGCTTTTTTAGCGCTATCCCAACTACTTGTATCCTTTGCAAAGCGCTCAAACTCACCTAGGGCATAGTTCTTTTTACAAAAAGAGGCTAGTTGTAATGCATTGGCATCTCGTATGGGTTTTCTTCCCCCAGTACGCTTATTATCACAATATAAACGCCCTTTGGCCGCTAGGGTAAAGTCTGCACCTTTTAATAGTAACGGTACCACCATGGCTTCGTTGTACAGCACCGCCACATGAATGGGGGTTACGCCTTTATGATCTTGCGCGTTTACATTGGCACCGGCTTCCAGTAATTCTCGCACAGCATTTGGGGTATACTGAAGAGCATAATGCAGTGGCGTTTTACCGCTCTCATCTTGCTTATTAATATCTTCACCTGCGGCAATACGCTCTCGCAAAGTATCGTTATTGGCATTAGAGAGGTAATTGAACGATCCGGTTTTCGTGCCGGTGGAGGCGCAGCCATTTAGAAATATAATGGCCAAAAAAATGCAAAGGTGCTTCATAAATCTTCCTTGAAAACTTTAGATCCGCAATACTAATTAAAATGGCATGGCTGGGCCAGTATTAAAAACTTGATTTTCAACTGAACGAATAATAGCGCGGCTTTCTCTTTCTTGATTTAAATAATCACTTTCCGTGGTGCTTTCATTGGCCTCTTGGAAACTGGCACAACCCACTGCACCTAGCATGAGTAAAGATACAACTAAAATTCTTTTCATGATTTTCTCTTCTAATAATATTTCTTAAAACGTAAAAGCCCGTTAGCTTCTAACACTAACGGGCTTTTTATAATCAACAATGACTAATCATTACTTGGCGCGGGCTTCTAACATGGCAACGGCTGGCAATACTTTGCCTTCAACAAATTCTAAGAAGGCACCACCACCGGTTGAGATGTAAGACACTTTTTCGGCAATTTCATATTTATCAACCGCTGCCAATGTATCACCACCACCAGCAATAGAAAATGCATCACTTTCTGCGATAGCCAAAGCCAATGCTTTAGTGCCTTGACCAAACTGATCAAATTCAAATACGCCCACCGGTCCATTCCAAATAATGGTTTTGGCTTGCTTTAGTTGATCTGCCAATGCGGCGGCTGAATCAGGACCGATATCAAAGATCATATCGTCTTCTAATACGTCGTCAGCACTTTTTAAAGTGTCGGCCGCGTTTTCAGCAAACTCTTTGGCACATACCACATCGCTAGGCACAGGAATGGAGACTTTTTCCATTAGCGCTTTAGCTTGTGGTACTAAATCTTCTTCATATAAAGACTTACCCACTGGCTTGCCGGCTGCAGCCAAGAATGTGTTGGCGATGCCGCCACCCACAATAATTTGGTCACACATGTCAGATAAACTTTCTAACACTTCAAGCTTGGTAGACACTTTAGAGCCGCCTACAATCGCCACCAATGGACGAGCTGGGTTATCAAGGGCTTTGCCTAATGCATCCAACTCAGCTGCCAATAATGGGCCAGCACAGGCAATAGGTGCAAACTTAGCCACGCCATGGGTAGAAGCTTGGGCGCGGTGAGCTGTACCAAAGGCATCCATTACAAATACATCACAAAGTGCTGCGTAGGCTTTTGCTAGATCGTCTTCGTCTTTTTTCTCGCCTTTATTAAAGCGTACGTTTTCTAGCAACACTAACTTACCATTGCCCACATCGACCCCACCTTGGAAGTCCTTAATCACAGGTACATCTTGACCCAAGGCATTTGCTAAGTAGTTAGCAACTGGTTGCATGGAGAATTTTTCTTCAAATTCGCCTTCAGTAGGGCGACCCAAATGCGACATTACAATCACTTGAGCACCGGCTTCTAAAGCCAGTTTAATGGTAGGCAATGAAGCACGAATACGGGCATCGGAAGTCACTACGCCATCTTTAACTGGCACGTTTAAATCTTCACGAATTAAAACCTTCTTTCCATTAAGATCTTGATCCGCCATGCGTAAAACTGACATATTTCTTTCCTTTAAAGATGCTATTGGATTATTAATCCAGTTAAATTAATTTTCTTTAAGCTTTAGTTTTTTACTAAAACCACTTAATAATTCTGTAAAGACCAAGTTAAAAAAGCGCTAGGCTTTTTTAACTTGTAATAAGCCATCAACCATACGGTTGGCAAAACCCCACTCATTATCAAACCACACCAGTAATTTTAATAAGCGCTTACCACTGACTCGCGTTTGTGTGGCGTCCACAATGCCGCTTCTGGCATCGTGATTAAAATCTACTGAAGCATGGGGGTCGTTGGTATGACCTATAATATTTTTTAAATCACCAAGGCTTGCACCTTCTAATAATTCATTAATATCATTTACCGTGGTGTCGTTTTTCAGCTGTAAACTTAAATCCATGGCCGATACATTTAAAGTGGGCACTCTTAAATGCAAACTCTCGATACGCCCATCTAAATGAGGCATTAAGCGCGCGATACCTTTTGGTAAAGCCGTGTCCACAGGAATAATACTGGTGACGGCCGCCCGTGTACGTCGTAAATCACTGGCATAAGCATCAATAACGGGCTGGTCATTCATGGCACTGTGGATGGTAGTGGTAACACCCTGTTCGATGCCTAGCTTGTTATGAATTAACGAAAAGATAGGCAGCACACAGTTAGTGGAACACGAACCTAAAGAAATTATTTTATGGCTGTTAGTTAATTGCGCTTGGTTTAAACCGGCAATTAAGGTGAAGTCCATATCTTGGCCGGGTTGGCTCAACAATACTTTATTGGCTCCCTGCGATATATGCTGCACCATTTCTTTACGGCTTTTAAATTGCCCCGTGCATTCCAACACCACATCAACATTCAAGTCATTCCAAGGAAGTTTATTAATGTCATCCTTGTGCAATACCTGAATGTCGTGAGAGACATCCCCATCAACAATGGTTAATACATCGTTGGCAACGGATACCTCACGGGAAAAACGACCATGGGTGCTGTCATAACGCAACATATAGCCTATGGTTTCGCAGTCGGCCAATTCATTAATGGCCACCACTTCAAACTCGTCTTGCAAATTGCGCTCATAGATCGCCCTCAGTACACTTCGTCCGATACGTCCAAAGCCATTTATTGCAATTCTTAGTGCCATTCAATTCTCTTTAGTTGGTGCTGATTTTTTTGTCAGCCAAACGTACAAAAGCTCTCTAGATTTAAAATCTTAGAGAGCTTTAGAAAGTAAAATACACCTAGGGAAAACTCACCTTGTTTAAAAGGTGATCCCTCCTAGTAAAGTCACTTTCTTTTACAGTACAGATTCTACTGCGGCGACTACTTTCTCAGTGGTAAAACCAAAGTGCTTCATAAGATCGTTAATGGGAGCTGATTCACCAAAGGTGTCCATGCCCACAACCGCACCATTTAAGCCAACAAACTTGTACCAGTAATCTTTATGAGCCGCTTCTACCGCTACACGAGCAGCGATGGCGCTTGGCAATACAGATTCAATGTAAGCAGAATCTTGCTTAACAAACTCTTCAGCACAAGGCATAGAAACTACGCGAACCGCAGTGCCCTTAGCTTCAAGTTCTTTCGCTGCATCCATGGCCAAACCAATTTCAGAACCGGTGGCAATTAGAATAGCCTGTGGGTTTGCTACGTCTTTTAATACGTAACCCCCTTTGGCAATGTTGGCTACTTGATCGCTGTTACGCTCTTGATGTGGCAAAGCTTGGCGAGAGAATATAAGAGCGGTTGGACCGTCTTTACGCTCAATGGCTGACTTCCAAGAAACCGCTGATTCAACTGAATCACATGGACGCCATGCATTTAAGTTTGGTGTAGTACGTAAGCTGGTTAGCTGTTCAACCGGTTGGTGAGTCGGACCGTCTTCACCCAAACCGATAGAATCGTGAGTGTAAACGTGAATGGCTTGTTGCTTCATAAGTGCGGCCATGCGCAACGCATTACGGGCGTATTCCATGAACATTAGGAAAGTCGCACCGTAAGATACAAAGCCTTTGTGCAAAGCGATACCGTTCATAATGGCGCTCATGCCAAACTCACGTACGCCGTAAAACATGTAGTTACCAGAAGCATCGTTAGCGCTTACGCCTTGTGCTTCAGGCCAAAGTGTTAAGTTAGAGCCTGCAAGATCCGCAGAGCCGCCTAAAATCTCAGGCATGGCAGGGGCGAACTTTTTAATGGTGTTTTGTGAAGCTTTACGGCTAGCAATGGTTTCGCCTTTTTCCTGACACTCATTAATGTAAGCATCCATCATAGAGCTGAAGTCTTCAGGTAAGTCACCGTTGATACGACGCTTGTATTCGGCTGCTTCACTAGGGAAGGCTGCTTCATAGACTGCAAACTTATCATTCCAAGCGGCTTGGGCATTTTGGCCTTTTTGCTTAGCATCCCAACCAGAGTAGACATCGGCAGGCACTTCAAAAGATCCGTGCTCCCAACCTAAACGGGCTTTGGTTAGAGCGATTTCATCATCACCTAGTGGTGCACCGTGGCAATCTTCTTTGCCTTCTTTGTTTGGTGAACCAAAACCGATAATGGTTTTACAGCAAATTAGCGTTGGCTGATCTGGGTTGGCTTTAGCGGTTTCAATGGCTTGCTGAATTTCTAGGGCGTTGTGGCCGTCTACTTTAGGAATAACCTGCCAGCCGTAAGATTGGAAACGCTGCACAGTATCGTCAGTGAACCAGCCTTCTACTTCGCCATCAATCGAGATGCCGTTATCGTCATAAAACGCGATGAGCTTACCTAGACCTAGGGTACCGGCTAGTGAACACGCTTCGTGGCTAATGCCTTCCATCATGCAGCCGTCACCCATGAACACATAGGTGTTGTGATCAACGATGTCGTGGTTAGGCTTGTTAAACTGAGCTGCCAATACTTTTTCGGCTATGGCCATGCCCACGCCGTTAGCAATACCCTGACCTAGCGGGCCAGTAGTAGTTTCAACACCTGGTGCGTAACCGTATTCTGGGTGACCTGGAGTCTTAGAGTGCATTTGACGGAAACCTTTTAGGTCGTCAATGCTTAGGTCATAGCCGGTAAGATGTAACAAAGAATAAATAAGCATGGAGCCATGGCCGTTAGACAGTACAAAACGGTCACGGTCGCTCCATTCAGGATCTGTTGGGTTGTGCTGCATGTGGTCATTCCACAGCACTTCAGCGATGTCCGCCATGCCCATAGGGGCACCTGGGTGGCCGGATTTGGCTTTTTGCACAGCATCCATACTTAAAGCACGAATAGCATTGGCCAGTTGGCGACGATCTGTCATGAATGACTCCTGAACTAGGATATTTTAAGTAAGCCTTCTCGATTAAGAGGGGCTGTTACTTAGCACGAAAAATTTAGGGGGCATATTATCGCTGAGAACTGCCTATTCGGCAATCAATCTGAAGAAGTGAGCAAGAGAAAACAAGCTATATTCTGGCGGGCACCATACATGGCAAGCCAATAGTGCCCAGCTAAGCCCTATGTAGCCTGTGCATAAGTTAAAGGTCGGCTAAAGTAAAATCCCCCCAGTAAAAGTATTGCTGTATGAACAATTCACTGTCTCACCAGAAAAAATGTAGCTATAGCTGCCAATACTGGTGCCAGTTACGTGGCCATCGTCTGGGTTTATGGTAAAACGAGTCTCACCTTGACCCTGCCCTTCGCCTTCAGTGTAAGACGTGTCTTTTATTAGAGTGTTACCTGACACACTGTCAAAACTTACTTTATCTAGGCCGTTGATGTCTGATGCATAACCTTGGGTAAAATTGAATAAAGAGTCTACGAACCCCAGTGCTTCAGATGTTTCCCCATTACAAGTTTCACTGCCCGTTAATAATAGCTCGACATAATATTCATCACTGTCCAACCCCAGCGAAGCGCGGTTGCCTTCGACAATTTTAAGCTCAAAGCTGCCCCCTTCTAGCCAAGACACCATGCTGATGACGTAGGCTTGATTGGCCTGTGCATAAAATACAATGCCTTCATTGGAGTTATCCCCAAGACTGAATTTGGTTAATTGTGTGCTACTTACGCTTATGTCTAGGTCTTGCGCTGTGCCCGTTAAAACTAAGGCCACCAGTGTGTTGTCTGTGGGGGTATAGTTGAAATCTACGTTGGTTTCAGAGCCAATCTCCCCCAGTAAACGCGAGTTAATAACCACCACATCTTCATGCTGCGCCGCTATATCTGTAATGGGGGGCTCTTGCTCGATACCGCGAACTCCCTCACCCAAAGTAATATCTAATGTAGCTTGAGAGTTGCTTGATGAACCACCACAGGCCACCAACACAGGTAAAAATAGAATTAACAATAGCACTTTCATAAATTTCACAGCCCCTTTACCGTTTCACCTCAGCCCCTTAATAACTTTAGCTTAAAAGCCAACACTCATAATAAAACTGCCGACATTCATCACTGTCGAGCATGGCAATTTATGTTAATTTACTGTTTTTATCTGGGATGATGGATATGTCGAAATTTACACTTGGTTGGCTTTTCCTGGCTTGCCTTACCACCAGCGTTCACGCCCAAAGTGAATATGAGGCGTATTTACAGCAAAACACCCTAGACATGGAGGCGGCTCAACAAGAATTCAAAAACTATTTAGACGAAAACGACAAAGCCTTTATTGGCTTTTTAAAAATGCAGTGGCAGGAAGTGGAAGTAAAAAAGCCTGTGGTACGCGACGTTAAGCCAAAACCCAGTGCCTTACCAGTTGCCCCTATTGTTAAGGCCCCGATTCAGAAGCCCGACGACAGCTCTGCGAGTAATATTAAACCGATTGTTATAAAACCCATTTCAATAAAACCTATTGCTGGCTCGAACCCCAGTGCCGAACCCACTGTAAAACCTGTTGAACCTGCCCCGGTTGCCGTTTTAATACCTGAAGATAAAAAAGCACAAACTGTTACCTTTAGTTATTTTTCACACTCAGTTGAAATTACTGAGAATAAAAAACTTAAACAGCGCTTAACAGGAAAAGTTAACAACAAAGCCATTGCTAACTATTTCACTGCACTTGCAAAACAAGCCCACAAAGACACCATTAAAGAATTAAAACAAAAAGCCAAACAGTTAAAGCTAAATGACTGGGGCACCGCGCAACTGTTTAACCAGTATGTAAAAGCACTTGGGGTTAATCACCATAACGAGCAGCAGCTTACCACTTGGTTTCTACTCACTAAGGCTGGCTACAACGCACGCATCGCATTTAATCAAAATGCATTTTTATTATTACCCAGCCAGCAAGCATTATACGGGGTAACTTACTTCACCTTAAAAGGCACACGATTCTACGCTTTAGACCTAGGCGGGAAACCAGTTAGCGTGGGTAAAGCCTTTACCTATTCTGGCAACCACGGTGCAGGCTTAGCCATAATGGATTTTAAACAAGCCAATAAAATGTTGCCCTCTGATAAAACAGAACAAAGAGAATTCGATTTCGCCTATCAGGGCAAACAATATTCTTTAACATTAGATTACGACTTAGGCTTAGTAAATTACAGCAACACCATTCCACAAATGGACATTGAAAATTACGCCAACGAAGGATTGCCCAGCAGCACCGCTTTCCAGTTGCTTACTCAATTAAAGCCTATCGTAGAAGGACAAACAGAAGTAGAAGCGGTGAATCGATTAATGCGTTTTGTACAAACAGGATTTGCCTATAAAACCGATGAAGAACAGTTTAATAACGAAAACTACTTATTTCCCATTGAAACACTTCACTACCCATATTCTGATTGTGAAGACAGGGCGGCGCTGTTTGCATGGTTAACTAAAACGCTATTAAAGTTAGACGTGGTGTTGCTGGATTACCCAGGTCATGTGGCAGCGGCCGTTGCTTTTAATGAGCCAGTGAAGGGGGACGCGTATCAGTTTAAGGGCAAACGTTATTCCGTGACGGACCCTACTTATATTAATTCTACTGTGGGTATGAGCATGCCGCAGTTGAGAAATAGTCAGCCTGAGATTCTTAGGTTTTAATTAACCAAATTAATAAGGCGCTCTAATGCGCCTTATTTAATACAGATAAAATAAACCTAATTTAAAATCCACCCGCCGGCAAATTTGGAAATGCCTGCAAGCTATGCTGCGTACTCGTGGCCTCTTGATAGAGAGCTTTTTCAGGTTGGAACGCCACCATGCCCGAAATGGCCACACCCAACACCCCCATAAAGAACAATAACCCCATAATATTCTTCTTATCCATTTTGCTTCTCCTGCCATCTTCCCTGTTGAAATATTGACCAATCTCGCACTATTAATAAATCATAATCACTAACCATGCCACATAATCTATATCGGCCCCGCCAGCGCTTTCTTAATAGCCCTTTGTCTTTAGGTGGCTATTTCAATATATTTTGAAATAGCCTTGCGATTAGCCAGATTCGCTGCTACATTTCATCAAATGCCGAATACCGATATCTCTCTTACTCTCAAAGCCAGCAGCGACCCCATAAGGTTGCAAGTGCTACAGCTATTAAAGCGAGATTCGCTGGCGGCCAATGAACTGGCGTTGGTATTGGATATCAAGCAGTCGGCATTGAGCCATCATTTAAAAATCATGACTCAGGCCGATTGGGTAAGCACACGTCGCGAAGGCAACACTCTGTTTTACCGTCGCCATATAAGTGGTGACTTGGCCATTGCCAGAATTCAACGCAGCATTTTACAAGCGTTAGACGTGAATGAATTAGAAGCCGATGCGCAAGTCAGTTTGAATGCCATTCGCCACGCACGCCAACAAATTAGTGCGGCTTTTTTTGAAAGCCATGTGGGTGAATTAGATTCGGTCACTGACCGCATCGCCGGCTACAAACATTATAGCGATGCCATTCAAGAAGCCTTAAAAACCAGCCTTTTGAAAAACCGCCAATCGGCATTGGAGATTGGCCCTGGTGATGGTGGCTTCTTGCCTTTTTTAAGTGGCGAGTTTAAACAAGTTTTCGCACTGGACATTAGCGATTCCATGCTAGAGCTGGCAAAAGAACAAGTTCAAGATTTAGATAACATTGAATTTATACACGGCGATATTAAAGGCGCTTTAAAAGCCGGCATTCAAAGTGACTTTGTGGCCTTGAATATGGTGCTGCACCATATTGCTTCCCCTGCGGATTTTTTAGCTCAGTGCTGGCAGTTGTTAAATGATGATGGCGCATTACTGATTACCGATTTATGCACCCACCAACAAGATTGGGTGCGTGAATCTTGCGGCGATTTCTGGATGGGGTTCGAGCCAGATGAATTATTGTCATGGGCACAAGACATTGGTTTTGTGCCACAAGAACCCATTTTAGTGGGCCTTAAAAACGGCTTTCAAATACAGATACATATTTTCAAAAAAACAACGACACAAGCGTCTACGCTTAAGTCTTTAAATTAATATCATTATAGGAAATAAGAATGAGCGAATATTCTATTTTTACTTCTGAGTCCGTATCCGAAGGCCACCCAGATAAAGTAGCCGATCAAATTTCTGATGCGGTTCTAGATGCCATCATTGCCCGTGACCCCCACGCCCGTGTGGCCGTGGAGACCATGGTTAAAACAGGCATGGCCATTGTGGCAGGTGAGCTGACTACATCCTGCTATGTTGACCTTGAAGACATTGTTCGTGATGTCATTGTTGGCATTGGCTATGATAATTCTGAAATTGGATTTGATGGCGCCACTTGTGCGGTTTTAAACGGCATTGGTAAGCAATCACCAGATATTAACCAAGGGGTTGACCGCGCTAAACCAGAAGATCAAGGGGCTGGCGATCAAGGTTTAATGTTCGGTTATGCCACCAATGAAACACCCAGTTTAATGCCTGCCCCTGTGTATTACTCTCACCTACTTGTACAGCGCCAAGCTGAGCTTCGTAAAAACGGCACGCTTCCTTGGTTGCGCCCTGATGCTAAATCTCAGGTAACGATTAATTACGAAGGGGACAACCCAAAAATTGATGCCGTAGTATTGTCTACTCAGCATGACCCAAGTATCTCTTTAGAAGATTTGCGTGAAGCAGTATTGGAAAACATTATTAAGCCAGTATTACCT
>OJDR01000147.1_pt1 | contig 24091 bp, 22 predicted proteins | sample 1593081 | NCBI WGS metagenome assembly OJDR01 (sample SAMN05416873, study PRJEB24817) | seawater metagenome | isolation source: Sea water | place: Canada:Atlantic | collected 2013-11
GTCTCAGCAGCTTTGGCTTCTACAGGCTTAGTCTCAGCAGCTTTGGCTTCTACAGGCTTGGTGTTGGCAGTTTTGTTTGAAGTGACACCATTGTTGGCAGTTTTTACTTCAGTAGCTGGGGCATTTTCTTTTGCTGTCGGCTTGCTGGCGATTGGGCCTTTTTCATTTTCAATTTTACGCACCACGCCTTCATCTAGCTTGGCTGGTTGTTGATTGCGATTACGGCGACGGGCGTTATTACCTGTGCTTTCATCGTTATTTTTACGGGTTTCGGTGCGATTGTTACGAGATTCGTTACGATTGTTACGAGGTTCGTTGCGATTATTTCGAGAGTCGTTTTTGCTTTCATTGCGAGGCTCGTTGCGAGTATCACGGCGACCTTCGTTACGGTTATTCTCTTTATCGTTACGTGTCTCGGTGCGATTATTCTCGTTACGGCGATTTCGATTATTGCCTTGATTCTGGCGATTGCCATTACGATTATTGTCTCGGCTTTGAGGTTTGTTACGATTTCCTTGGTTTCTATTATTGTTTTGAGGTTTGGCAGGTGCTGTAACAGCAGGCTTAGCCTCTTCGGTTTCATCGTTAAATATCGAGCTAATGGCGCTTGATATTTTACCAAAAAATCCGCCGCTCTTTTGTGGGGTTTTAGGGGTTTCTTTTTCTTTCTCTACTGTGCGTGGTGCAGGTGCTCTTTCAGATGCAATTGCTTGTACGGCAGCCGTTTCCTTTTTAACTTGGTTTGAACTTTCCTCAGCCAGCTCTTGTTCATACTTGATTTCAAAGCTAACAGGCTTTGCCTGAGTGTCGTCATTTCGCATGCGCGAAACTTCAAAGTGTGGCGTCTGGAAGTTTGGATTTGGAATGATTTGCAAAACGGTATTATGACGCTTTTCAATGGCAGAAAGGTCATGGCGTTTATCATTGCTTAAGAAGGTGCTGACTTCTAAAGGTACAACTGCTCTTACAAGCTCAGTGTGGTCTTTAGCGGCTTCTTCTTCAATTAGGCGTAATAAAGAAAGGCTTAAAGAGCGCATGTCGCGAACAATACCTGTTCCTACGCAACGTGGGCATACATGGCCGCTGGTTTCCCCAAGGGAAGGACGTAAACGCTGGCGTGACATTTCAAGTAGGCCAAAGCGAGAGATTCGGCCAACTTGAACTCGTGCTCTGTCTATTTCAAGGGCGTTTTTAACGCGGTTTTCAACGTCACGTTGATTTTTGTTGCTTGTCATGTCAATGAAGTCAATTACGATCAGGCCGCCAATGTCGCGCAGGCGTAGCTGTCGTGCAATTTCATCTGCCGCTTCAAGGTTTGTATTGACCGCTGTTTCTTCAATGTCAGCACCCTTGGTCGATCTAGATGAATTGATATCAATAGAAATGAGCGCTTCAGTGGTATCAATAACGATTGAGCCACCAGACGGCAGTTTAACTTCTCTTTGAAAGGCGGTTTCAATTTGCGCTTCAATTTGGTATCGGCTAAATAAAGGCGTGCTGTCTTGATATAGGTTTATTTTAGACTCGTACTGGGGCATAACCTGTTGCACAAAGCTAAGGGCTTCTTGATGAACAGATTTATCATCAATAAGCACTTCACCAATATCTTGGCGAAGATAATCACGAATAGCACGAATAACTACATTGCTTTCTTGAAGAAGAAGGCATGGTGCTTGGCGGCGATCATTGGCGCCCTTAATGGCGTCCCAAAGCTGACTTAGGTAATCAAGGTCCCATTGAAGGTCTTCGCTAGAGCGCCCGATACCGGCAGTGCGCACGATAACGCCCATGTTGTTGGCTACGGTCACATCGCGCATAGCATCACGAATTTGATTGCGTTCATCGCCTTCGATGCGACGAGAGATGCCGCCAGCTCGAGAGTTATTTGGCATTAATACCAAGTAACGACCCGCAAGGCTGATCATGGTCGTTAAAGCTGCGCCTTTGTTGCCGCGCTCTTCTTTGTCTACCTGAACGATGACTTCTTGACCTTCGCTGATCACATCCTTGATATTTGGACGGCCAGAAACGGAGGTTTTAAAGTACTCTCGAGAAATTTCTTTAAGGGGAAGGAAGCCATGGCGTTCTGCGCCAAAATCAACGAAAGCCGCTTCTAGGCTGGGCTCGATACGGGTGATTTTACCCTTGTATATGTTTGACTTTTTTTGTTCGCGGGTTGTCGGTTCGATATCTAGATCGTAAAGGCGCTGGCCATCAACTAGCGCAACGCGCAACTCTTCCGACTGAGTTGCGTTGATTAACATTCTTTTCATGTACTGTATTAGCTCGGTTTGTGCGTCCGTTTTTTTGGCGCAAGGGTTGAGCTTAATCAAAATATTTATGCGTGCTTTGCGTGATTTAAATACAAATAGTGGATTGACTGCTTCCACGCAGGGGTGTTGAGATCGTCTTTTTCATTGTCTCTTACACCAACACGAAACATAATCTAATTTAGCAAGACCCCTTGCCCAATCAGAACGTATTATATTTTCTAGTTGACGGTCTATATTTCACCGCCAAATCCAAAATTCCGGGAAGTTATCTAACTAAATTTCCCAAACTTACGTTATTATCCGGCCCCCATTTCCATGTTGTATTGGTATTGGGTGCTTAATTGTGCACTGCCGGACTGCTCAATATAGCAAAGATTGGCATGGCGTCAAACAGGTTTTTCTTAATTACGGGTTTAATATGCTTGAAGATTCTAAGCGCTCAGTGGTGTTTGAAGAGATTGATTCCGATCAGGAAGGGCAACGTTTAGATAATTTCTTGTTGGCTCGCATCAAAGGGGCTCCTAAGTCCTTAATATATCGAATTATCCGCAAGGGTGAAGTTCGTGTTAATAAAGGGCGAACTAAGCCTGATTATCGTATTAAATCGGGTGATATTGTGCGCATTCCTCCAGTTCGAGTTAAGGCTGAAGGAGAGGCTGCCCCCGTTCCAATTAAAATGGCACAAAGTATTGAGGGTGCCATTTTATTTGAAGACGAGTATTTGTTGGCGGTGAATAAGCCAAAAGGCATGGCGGTTCATGGCGGCAGCGGTATTTCATTGGGTTTAATTGAGGCGCTGCGAGTGATTAGACCAAATGCTAAAAGGTTGGAATTGGTGCATCGTCTTGATAGGGATACATCAGGTGTGATTCTTGTGGCTAAAAGGCGATCTACGTTGGTTGCGCTTCATGAAATGCTTAGGCATAAGACAGGGATGCAAAAGCGATACTTGGCTCTTGTCTACGGGGTGTGGCCAAAGCACATAAAAGAAGTGAAAGCGCCGCTTCTAAAAAATGAGTTAAAGTCGGGGGAGCGAGTGGTAAAGGTAGATCAGCAGGGTAAGGCTTGCCATACGCGCTATTCTTTGCAACGTCGATTTGAAGGCTTCACACTCGTTAATGCCGAGCCTGTAACGGGCAGGACCCATCAGATTCGAGTCCACTGTCAGTTTGCAGGGCAGTCAATTGTGGGTGATGATAAATACGCAAGTGATTCTCAATTGAAGTTAAGTCGAGCTCAGGGCGCTAAGAGAATGTTTTTACATGCGCATTCTTTGCGTTTTAAGCATCCGCAAACGGATGTGCAAGTGACCATTGAGGCACCGTTAGATGCTGATTTTAAGGGGTTCATTGATTCATTGGTTCCTCTAAATTAGGGCTTTAAAAAACAATGAAGTATCAATCGATTATATTTGATTGGGATGGAACTCTTGTGGACTCTACTGCTCGGATAGTGGAGTCAATGCAGTGTGCTTTAAAGGATGTGGACCTTGAGTGGCGAGATGATTTCCAAATAAAGCAAATTATTGGCTTAGGGTTGCCTGAGGCGATTGTGGATTTGTGGCCTTGCTTGTCAATTGAATCTAAAGAAGTTCAATTAATGCGAGAGCGCTATAATCATCACTTTGTTTCTGACGAACGCTCTAAAGTGGCCTTTTTTGAATTTGCTACAGATATGTTGGCTCTATTAAAGAATTCGGGGCTCTCATTGGCGGTGGCTACTGGTAAGAGTCGCTCAGGTTTGGATAATGCCTTTACGGAATTAAAGGCGGGTGGTTATTTTACTGATAGTCGCTGCGCGGATGAAACTCGATCAAAGCCACACCCCTTAATGCTTGAGCAATTATCTGAGTCTTTAGAGGTTGAGCCTAGTGCCATGTTAATGGTTGGTGATACACAGTTTGACTTGGATATGGCTCATGCTGCCGGCATAGACTCATTGGCGCTGGCTCATGGAGCTCATGGGCGAGAAAAGCTATTGCGCAGTCATCCATTGGCAGTTGTAGATGATTTACCTGCACTTCTTGAATGGCTAAAAAATGCAGGTTTCAAAGAAAATTAAGTGATTTATATGAGGTTGCAGGAGGAAGTATGAACCAGGATTCTATTGAAAAGCCGGGCTCTGAAAAAGAGTGGAAGCTCATTGAAAAATTAATGATGAGTATTAACGGTGAACAAAGAAAGGCCCGTCGTTGGGGGATCTTTTTTAAGCTTTTGACATTTTTATACTTGTTTGTGGCGATTGCTATGTTCGCAGGTAATGACATGTCTAATTTGGATGTGGAAGGCGAGTTTACGGCCATGGTCGAAGTGAAGGGCGTGATCGCTGATGGTGAAGAGGCTTCTGCAGACTTTATTGTAACTGGGCTTCGAGAAGCTTTTAAAGCTGAAGGGGTTAAAGCGGTTCTATTAAGAATAAATAGTCCAGGTGGTAGCCCTGTGCAATCGGGCTATGTTTACGATGAGATTAAGAGGTTGCGTTCAATATATACAGACATTCCTTTGTATGCGGTAATTTCTGATTTAGGCGCCTCTGGCGCTTATTATATTGCGGCAGCGGCTGATGGCATCTATGCAGACAAAGCAAGTTTGGTGGGCTCTATAGGGGTGGTGGGCTCAGGATTTGGCTTTGTTGATGTGATGAAGAAGCTTGGGGTGGAGCGTCGCCAATTTACATCGGGCGAGCATAAAGGGTTTTTAGATCCCTTTATGCCTTTAAATGCAGATGAGAAAAATTTTTGGCAAGGGGTTTTACAGACAACCCATAAGCAATTTATTGGGCAGGTTAAGCAGGGGCGTGGCGATAAGCTAGTGGATGACCCTAAGTTGTTTAGTGGTTTGGTGTGGACTGGCGAGCAAGCGCTGGCGTTAGGTTTGATAGACGGGCTGGGAAGCAGTAGTTACGTGGCGCGCGAGGTGGTGGGTGCCGAAAAGATAGTCGATTTCACACCTAAGCCTTCGCCCTTTGAAGGTTTAGTTGGTCGCTTAGGTGTTTATGCTGGAAAGGGCTTTGCAACTGCTCTTGGGGTGAATAGTTCTGTGTTTGAGCTAAAATAGCCTTAGATGTTGATTTTACTGGTAAAAACATACAAATGGTTTTGACATCAGTTAAGGCCATGAGTATGATGCCGCCACTATGAACCAAGGTTTATTTCCAGTACAAGTTGATCCATTGAAATGCATAGAGCAAGACGCTGAATTTAGCGGTTCTATTGCGGTGTCTAAACTAGGTCGTTTACAAGACTTCCTACAAGGCGATGATGGTGAGGCCCAAGTTGAGATTCAGTTTGGACACGATGATATGGGTATTCCTTTACTTCGTGGCCAGTGTCAAGCCAAAGTACACATGACATGTCAGCGCTGCATGAACCCGGTTGAAGTAGATGTTCAAACTCGTTTTGAACTTGGTATCGTTTTTAGCGATGAAAAAGCCAAACATTTACCAAAGCAGTACGAACCTGTGATTGTAGAAAATGATTCTTTGGAATTGTTGCCTGTAATTGAGGACGAAATGATTCTAAGCTTGCCCATGTTTGCTTATCATGACCATTGTGATGATAACACTCTGAAAGCGAAGGAAGAGCCATTACCGGTTGAAACAGAAGCGCCGAGCAATCCGTTCAGTGTGCTTGAGCAATTAAAGAAACAATAGGAGAGCCTAATGGCTGTTCAAAAAAGTAAAAAATCTCGTTCACGTCGCGGTATGCGTCGTTCACACGATGCATTGACTGCTCGTGCATTATCAATTGATCCAACTTCGGGTGAAACTCATATTCGTCACCACGTAACAGCTGACGGTTTCTACCGTGGCCGTAAAGTTGTTGAAGTTTAAGAGTTAATCGTGGTCACCATTGCTATTGATGCGATGGGCGGGGACTTTGGTCCCCGCGTGACTATCCCTTCTGTTTTATCTGCTTTAGAAAAACTTCCTGATTTAAATATTTTATTGTACGGCCATCGCGCCAAGCTAGATGCTTATTTGCATCAAGGCACAGCCTCTTCGCGTCTCGAAATAATTCATACCGATCAGCAGGTAGGTGCTGGTGAAAAAGTTTCTGCCGCTCTGCGAAAGCGAGAGTCTTCCATGCGTATGGCTCTAGATGCTGTGAGAGATGAGCGCGCTCAGGGCATGGTGAGTGCTGGTAATACTGGCGCTTTAGTGGCTGTTGCTCGCTATGTTCTAAAAACCCTGCTTGGAATTGACCGTCCTGCTTTAATAGCAAGGCTGCCAAATATTCGTGGCCATAGCTATATGCTAGATTTGGGCGCGAATGTAGAAAGTAACTCTGAGAATTTATATCAATTTGCCTTGATGGGTGACGCGTTTGCTCGAGTGATGGGGGTTAAGGGCGCGCCAAAGGTCGCTTTATTGAATATTGGTAGCGAAGAGTTGAAGGGTAACGAAGACATACGCTTGGCCAATGCTACTCTTAAAGAAAGCGAGCTACTCAATTACGTGGGTTACGTGGAAGGGGATGATATCTATAAAGGCGTGGTAGATGTCATTGTTACGAATGGCTACTCGGGTAATATCGCACTGAAAACCAGTGAGGGGTTAATTAGATATGTGACACAGGTTATTCGTCAGTCATTCTCAAAGAATCTTTTCACGCGACTTTTAGGGTTATTAGCAATGCCAATTTTAGAGCGGGCCCGTCAAGCATTTGAGCCAGAGCTTAAAAATAGCGCTGTATTGCTAGGGGTTCAGGGGATTGTTGTCAAAAGCCATGGAAAATCACAGCAAGATGCCTTTTTAAAGGCCATAGAGAGTGCTTATGTCCTTGCTAAAAATGATCTGCTGGATCAAATTTCTGATCAATTAGATCAAGAAATAATTTAACTTCCTCAATAAAACTTGTTTTTCGTAAAAATGCGCATTCTTTTTTGTTTTGTGCCCCTCCTTGATTTATTCTAATCCGCTAAATATTCAGCCCTATTAATTAATTGGATTGAGCGTGATGTATAAAAATGCAGTAGTGTTTCCCGGCCAAGGTTCGCAAAGTGTCGGTATGTTAAGTGATGTGATAAGTGAGTATTCCATTGCTCGGGAAACATTGGCTCAGGCAGATGAAAGTTTGGGTTATTCCTTGTCAGATTTAATTCTTAATGGCCCTGCTGAAAAGTTAAATAGCACGAACCATACTCAACCTGCGTTGGTGGCTGCCGAAGTTGCCATGTGGCGTGCTTTAAGCGGTAAGATTTCATGTGATGTGATGGCTGGCCACAGCCTTGGCGAGTACTCAGCTTTAGTGTGCGCTGGGGCTCTTGACTACAGTGATGCTTTAAAATTAACACGAAAGCGTGGCGAATTAATGCAAAAGGCGGTGCCTGATGGTGTTGGCGGCATGGCAGCGGTTTTGGGGTTGGCTGATGAGTTAGTAGAAAAAATTTGTGCAGACTGCGCTCATGATCAAGTGGTTCAAGCTGCCAATTATAATAGCCCTGGTCAGCTAGTGGTAGCTGGTAACAAAGAGGCTGTTGAGCGAGTGGCGGTAGCTTGTAAAGAAGCGGGTGCGAAGCGCGCACTAATATTGCCGGTGAGTGGTCCTTTTCATAGCGCGTTAATGAAACCGGCTGCTTTAGAGTTTGCTGACTTTTTAGCTGAATTTACAATTAATGATCCACGTATTCCTGTTTTGCAAAACGCTTCAAATAAATTTGAAACAAACGCAGATGTTATTCGCGCAAATTTGGTTAAGCAAATAGATCATCCTGTACGATGGACGGATGCCGTCATTCAATTAGCTCAAAATGGCGTGGAAAAAATTTATGAAGTGGGGCCGGGTAAAGTTTTAACGGGTTTAAATAAACGAATTAATAAAGAGCTGAGTTATCAAGCAGTTCATTCCGTAAGCGCTATCGAATCGCTATCAATATAAGAATAAAAGGATTAAAAATGCAAAAAGCTATTGCTGTTGTAACGGGTGCAAGTCGTGGAATAGGCGCTGCCATTGCTAAAAGTTTAGTGGAAGCCGATTATTTTGTAATTGCTTCGGCAACGAGTGAGTCGGGAGTGGCTGCCATAAAAGATACTTTGGCAGATAATGGTACTGCGTTTGTTTTAAATTTATCAGACAAGGAAAGTTGTCAGGCATTTTGTAAACAAGTGACAGATCTAGGGCCGGTTGATGTATTGGTTAACAATGCCGGCATCACAAAAGATACCTTAATGTTACGTATGAAAGATGAAGATTGGGAAGATGTGATTGAAACTAACTTGAGTGGTTCTTTTCGAATGACTAAGGCTTTTCTGAAAGGAATGATGAAAAAACGTTTTGGCCGCATTATTAATATCAGCTCTGTTGTGGGGGCGATGGGCAACCCAGGTCAGGCTAACTATTGTGCCAGTAAAGCAGGTGTTGAAGGCCTTACACGTTCCTTGGCTCAGGAATTGGGAAGCCGCAATATTACCGTTAATGCTGTGGCTCCCGGTTTTATTGCAACCGATATGACAAACGAGCTAACGGAAGATCAGAAGCAGTTAATGATGGTGAATATTCCTCTTGCACGTTATGGGGAGCCTGAAGAAGTGGCAAAAGCCGTTAAGTTTTTAGCGTCTGATGATGCCAGTTATATTACAGGCCAGGTTATCCATGTTAATGGCGGTCTAAACATGGGTTAAATTTAAGTCAGTGATTGTGGCAGTTTTAGCCATTTCTCGGTAAAAATTTCCCTAAAACACACTGTTGGCTTGATTTAATCAGTAAATTAACGACAATTTGCTTCGCCTTAGGCGGGTATTGAGAGTTTACCCCTGAGTAAAGAGCGGTATAATGCCGCTTCTTTATAGATATTGGTCTAGGGCATTTTTAGCTCTACATGATAAATAGGATAAGTTATGAGCAGCATTGAAGAACGTGTAAAGAAAGTTGTATGCGAGCAGTTAGGTGTTAAAGAAGAAGATGCTAAAGGCGCCTCTCGTTTTGTAGAAGATTTAGGTGCTGATTCATTAGATACAGTTGAGCTAGTGATGGCTTTGGAAGAAGAATTTGAGACTGAAATTCCTGATGAAGATGCTGAGAAACTAACCACAGTTCAAGAAGCCATCGATTTCGTTATTGCACACTCTTAATTAAGACGTGCACTGATAAAGAAACCGCCATTGCATAAGGCGGTTTTTTTATGTCTGGGATAAACGTTAATTGGCGTTTATTTGTAGGCTAATGCAGTATGATTGGCTTTTACTGGTTTTCAGACTAAATTCCGTTTCTTTCAAAGGGTTACCTATGTCCAAGCGTCGAGTTGTCATCACAGGCATGGGGGCTGTTACCCCAATTGCAAATAATGCACCGGATACTTGGCAAGGCTTATTGGCGGGTACCAGTGGGATAAGCAATATTCAGCATTTTGATGCATCCGCTCTTGCTACGACATTTGCGGGTACAATAAATAATTTTTCCATTGACGGTGTTATATCGCCAAAAGATGCTAAAAAAATGGACCTATTTATTCAGTATGGGTTAGTTGCATGCGCTGAAGCTTTGCAACACTCTGGTTTACTAGATTCAAGCTTTGATCCATCTAGGGTAGGTTGTGCCATGGGGTCAGGAATTGGTGGGTTAAGTACGATAGAGCATAATTTTACTCAACTTCAAAAATCAGGGCCTCGTAAGGTTAGCCCTTTTTACATCCCCTCAGCCATTATAAATATGATTTCAGGCCAATTAGCGATGAAATACGGTTTTACAGGGCCTAATTTTGCCATATCCACCGCCTGTACAACCGGTACCCACAATATAGGCTATGGGGCCAGAACCATCGCCTATGGAGATGCCGATGTGATGGTGGCAGGTGGGGCAGAAAACGCCTGTACGCCTAGTGGAATGGCGGGGTTTTGTGCGGCCAGAGCCATGTCAACCCGTAATGACGATCCTCAGGCAGCCTCTCGGCCTTGGGATAAAGATCGTGATGGTTTTGTGTTAGGAGATGGTGGTGGGGCATTGGTGTTAGAAGAATATGAGTTTGCTAAGCGTCGTGGTGCGAACATCTTGGCAGAAATAACTGGGTTTGGAATGAGCGATGACGCCTTTCATATGACTTCACCTCCAGAAGACGGTAGGGGAGCTGCCCAAGCTATGGGTAATGCATTAAAAGATGCAGGTTTAGCGGGGGAGGCAATTGGCTATGTGAATGCACATGGCACTTCCACTCCAGCCGGTGATGTGGCTGAAAGCCGAGCCATAGAATCAACGATTGGGTCTGAAGTGTTGGTATCATCCACCAAATCCATGACAGGTCACTTATTGGGGGCAGCGGGTGCGATAGAGGCCATTTTCTCGGTGCAGGCACTGAATAGTAATCAAGTCCCCCCTACGATGAATATTCAAAATGTAGATGAGAACTGCCGTTTAGATTATGTGGCAAATACCGCAAGGGATATTCCACTAAAACATGTTTTAAGTAACTCGTTTGGTTTTGGTGGAACCAATGGCAGTTTGATTTTCAGCAAGGTGTAACCTTTATGTGGGTAATGGAAAATAACCTATCCATTGGTGAGGTGAATGATTGGAGTCGAGCGGTTCAATTTGGTGATGGAGTTTTTGAGACCATGGCCATTAAAGATGGACGCTCTCAGGCATTAAGTCTTCATGCTAATCGTTTAAGTTTAGGTTTAAGTGCTTTATATATTCCGTTACCAGCTGATGACTTAACAAGTTTATTGCTAAGTTATGTAAATCAAATGGTGCAGCTTTCAGGTGTGCAAAGTGGTGTATTAAAAATTATTGTTAGTCGTGCTAATAGTGCAAGAGGGTATGGGTTTAATTCAAGCCTTAAGCCTATTGTGACCGCTTTTTATTCTACTAGGCAAGAGTACCCAGTAAGTCACTATCAAGATGGCATCGCCTTACAAAAACTACATACTCAGTGCTCAGTGCAACCTCAGCTTGCGGGATTAAAACATCTAAATAGGCTGGAGAATGTTTTAGCTAAAAATGAGCTGTCAGTCGACTTTTTTGATGGGGTAATGAGCAACTACCTTGGTAATATCATAGAGTGTACAGCCAGTAATGTTTTTTTTGAAAAGCAATCAAAGCTATACACGCCAGATTTATTAGTCAGTGGTGTAGCCGGCATTATGAGGTTGCTAATTATGCAATATTGTAAAAAAAATAGAATACCCCTTTCTGTGCAGGATATAAATCACGCGGATGTTTCGAGCTATGATGGGGCTTTTATTTGCAATAGCTTAATGGGTGCTATGCCTGTCAATATTATTGGAAAACAAGAATTAACAATTACGCCGCTTGTAAGAAAAATAACGGATGCGGTGAGAAGTGGAAAAATATATGAATAAACGACTGGGTGTTATTTTAAGCATGTTGAGTATTTGGCTGTTTGGTTTAGCCATTTATGCGGTGTATCAACTCAATAGTCCTTTGAAATTGACGGAATCGGTTGTGGTTACCATGGAGAAAGGTCGGTCGCTCTCGAGCTTTTTTGTGAAGCTAGAAGAAAATGATTGGTTAGAGGATGGTCGCTGGATTATGTTAGTGGCCAAAGTTACCGGTAAAGCCCGTTTGGCGAAAGCCGGTGATTATGAGTTAGATGGAAAAATGAATTCCATGGATGTATTGGATTTAATTCTGAAAGGCAAAACGGTCCAATACAAAATCACCTTGATTGAAGGGCAAGGCATAAAAGAAGCGCTGCGCAAAATTGCCAGCCATGACAAAATTTATCAGGACTTGCCAGCAGATTACCATGAGTTAATGACATTGTTATCCTTGGAGGGGCATCCGGAAGGGCGTTTTTTCCCTGATACCTATCTGTTTGATGCCAATACACGAGCCTCTACTATTTTAGCCCGTGCTCAAGTGCGTCTTGAAAGTGTACTGGCGCAAGAGTGGCAAAAAAGAGAGGAAAACTTACCTTATAAAAACCCTTATGAAGCGTTAATTATGGCGTCCATAGTTGAAAAAGAAACCGGGGCACCTGAAGAGCGAGAGCGAATTGCAGGCGTTTTTGTTAGGCGTTTGGAAAAAAAAATGCGCCTAGAAACAGACCCAACGGTCATTTATGGCATGGGTGATCGTTACAAAGGTAATATTAGGCGTAAGCATTTGAAAGAGAAAACTCCTTACAATACCTATCGAATGAAAGGTTTGCCGCCAACGCCCATTTCTTTAGTGGGGCGAGAAGCTATTCATGCTGCCTTGCATCCAAGTGATGGCGAGGAATTGTACTTTGTTGCTAAGGGAAATGGTCGCCATTACTTTTCTTCAACCTTGGCAGAGCACAATAAAGCCGTACGTGAATACCAAATTAAAAAGCGTGTTAAAGAATACCGTTCAGCGCCAGACCAAGTGGCCAAATAATTCGTCATCAAAGTGGCCGCAAGTCACCTTTAAAAATAGGTTATAAAATGAGTACCCAACAAGCAGGGTGTTTTATCACTGTTGAAGGAATAGAAGGTGTTGGTAAAAGTACCAACATTCAATTTATTCAAGACTGGTTAAAAGAGCGCGGTGTTTCTTTTATTGTTACAAGGGAACCTGGTGGAACTGAATTAGGTGAACAGCTCCGTGAATTATTATTGCACGGTGGCAAGGTAAATGATGATGCTGAACTGCTTATGATGTTTGCATCAAGAGCCCAGCATTTAAATGAAAAAATAAAGCCTGCTTTAAAAAAAGGTCAGTGGGTTATATGTGATCGCTTTACTGACTCTACCTACGCATATCAAGGGGGAGGCCGGCAGTTAAATGTTTCTCACATAGAGCAATTAGAGAATTTGGTTCATGGTGATATGCAGCCAAACTTAACCTTGCTTTTGGATGCGCCTGTAGAAATAGGCCGTGCTCGGGCTGCTAAGCGTGGTGCTTTTGATCGTATTGAAGCCGAAGATTTGGCTTTTTTTAATCGAGTAAGAGATATGTTTATTCAGCGTTCAGCTGAGCATGAACGTTATTGTGTTGTTAACGCCAATCAGCCATTAGATGCTGTTCAAGAATCGATAGGGGCTGCTTTGGCACAATTAAAAGAAAAGGTAGATGCCTTGTGAAAGTTGCGCAGGCATTACCTTGGGTTGCCCCCATTTGGCAGCGCTTATCGAAGCAGCTAGCTGAAGAGCGATTAGGACATGCTATTTTGTTGCTGGGCCAAGAGGGTATTGGCAAGCGAGTGTTATTGCGAGAATTTTCTCAACGGCTACTATGTTTGAAAAGTGATGGTCAGGGTCCATGCGCAGAATGCGCCAGTTGCCGCTTATATGATGCAGGCAGTCACCCAGATTTACTTATGGTTGAACCTGAAGAGGCTGGCAAGCAAATAAAAATTGAACAAATTCGACAAGTGACGGGTTTTGTCAATACCACCCCTCAGCGCTCAACAAATAAAGTGGTGTTACTGGGGCCAGCTGAGGCCATGAACGTGAGCTCTTCTAATGCATTACTGAAAAGCCTAGAGGAGCCTAGTGGACATGTGACGTTGCTGCTTTACAGTCATCAGCCCAGCAGTTTATTGGCCACCATTAAGAGTCGATGTCAGCAGTACACAGTTAACCCTCCGAATTGGACAGAAGGCCTAAATTGGCTTGGGCAAAATAGTCAGGAAGCATCCCTTGAAAGCTTATTAAGATTGGCTAAGGGGGCACCACTAAAGGCTCTTGCTCTTATTGAGCAGGAAGTGCATGTTCAATACATGCAGTTTTGTCAGGATCTTATGGACTTGGCTAATTCTGCTGCAGGCTGGAGTGCCGTTTTGGCTAAATGGAAAACGTGGGATGCTGGTGTCATTATGGGTTGGTTTTACGAGCTAACCTTAGATGTTCAAAAAACTCAGGCTGGTGTGGCGGTTGAACAACTATCAGTACAAGAGCTAAGCCATCAAAGTGCCAAAGTCGCCGTAAACGTTCAGTACGCTCAATTACAGGGGTTTTTAGATAAGCTATTACAAAGTCAGTTGGCCTTTAAGGGGCAAGCTAATCCGAATCCCGTGCTTCTAATTGAGACGTTGTTAATTGACTGGCTGGCTTTATTGAGGCAATCTCGGCAATAGAGTGAAACATAACAAAGGTTTAATTCATGGCATCTAAATTTGGCCCCGGTAATGGCATATTGTCTCTTACGATTAAAGACAAAGCTGTGTTGTACGCGGCATACATGCCTTTCATAAAAAATGGTGGTTTGTTTATCCCCAGTAACAAAAGTTACGCAATGGGCGATGAAGTATTTATGCTGCTTAATTTAATGGATGAGCCGGAAAAAATTCCGGTAGCGGGAAAAGTGATCTGGGTGACACCTAAAGGTGCACAAGGAAATAAAGCAGCTGGAGTTGGTGTTCAGTTTGCTGAAGATAATATGGCTCGAAATAAAATAGAAACCCATTTAGCGGGTACCTTAAGTTCGGATCGTCCAACCCATACCTTGTAAAATATACGCGACTCGTTCTCACCCACATTTCGTGAAGTGGGTGATTTTGAAAATTTATAAATCCTTCTTTTGATGTTGTTCACGATACTCTCCCGGGGTGACTCCCAGCCAATTTTTAAAGCTTCTATGGAATGATCTAGGTTCACTAAACCCTAATTTGGCGGCTATATCCTGAATTGAAAGTTCAGTTTGTATTAACAGTTCTTTGGCTTGATCTTGCCTGATTTCATCTAAAATTTGCTGATAACTGCAATCAAACTGCTGTAGGCGTCGCTGTAATGTGCGCTCTGTTAAACCTAAGCGTCTAGCAACCATTTCTTTTCTGGGAATGCCTTCTAGTAATAAACCGCGAATAACATTTTTAGTTTGCATGGGCAGTGGCTGCTTATCGCTGATATCGGCCATTAAAATATCAGCATGACTCTCAAGTGTTTTCAAAAGCCGTTCATCTGGCTGGCGCATGGGCAAATCAATCAGTTTGTCATCAATAATTAAACAGCTAAAGGGTGCGTTGAAATAAATAGGGCACCTAAACATGGATTGATATTGCAAGATACTGCGGCTATCGGGTTGTTCAAATTCAAAACAAATTTTTCTAGGATTACCATCGGGGCGGTCCACTAAAAAGCGCGCAAAGTTCACCCAACTTCCCAGTACGTTGCCAATCATGTGGCGTCGAACTTCTGCATTGGGGTAATTACAAAACCAGCGCATCTCTGTGTCGCCATTTTCTAATGTTTTGACTTCTGTGGTACCCATATCACCCACTAAACGTTCATATACAGGGGTTTTGTGAAGGGCTTCTTTTAAACTTTTACAGTTCATAACCATGTAACCTAATACACTGTAAGAACCAGCTTGAACGTAGCGTGATGTTTTTAATCCAAAGCAGGGGTCTTGTGTTTTATCTATTAAATATTCAATAACTTGTTGAAAGGCTTCTCCACTAATGCGCTTTACACTATTGTTTAATAATTCAAGATCAATATTGTTTTCAATCAATACAGTTTCAGGCGAAATGCCGTAATCGCTGGCGGCTTTCAGATATTGTAATACGGCCGGTGAAGCGGCATGACCTAGTTGATGCATAATTGAATAAAGCTCTTTTGTGTTTGTTATTAGAGGCTTTCTAAAGCGTTATTAAACCCTTTTTTATCAGGATAAATAAACCATAAATTGCTTTGACTTTATTTGAACTCGCATTGGCATATTTGGACAGTGTATCCAAATGAGCCAAAGTTAATATGGTTCCATCATATCGATAGATGAGATGTTCGTCTATTTGATCAAGCAAAAAATAACAACAGGAAAAAGAATATGCGTCGTTGGAACGGTTGGGGAGATGATAGTTTTTCAATGGAAGCACCGGGCAGTGGTCTTGAGTTTCTACGCTCTAAAGTCACGCCGGGTTCGGTATTGGCTGATGTAAACCTAGGAAGTGTGTGTGCGCAGGTACCTGAATCGCGCTTACCCACTCACTTGCTGATTAATACGGATGCCGAAACCAGAGTGCGCCATGCCCGTGGACAAAGTTTGCCCGATTGGTTGGCCATGCGCAGCGGTGATTTTGGCGTATTTCCAGATGGTGTTGCGTTCCCTGAAAGCACTGAACAAGTTCAAGAATTGATGAAGCTGGCCTATGAAGAGGACTTCACAGTTATTCCATACGGAGGCGGTACTAGCGTAGCGGGTCATATTAACCCGCTGGCAAGTGATCGTGCGGTGCTAACGATTGATATGGGCCATATGAACAAGCTTATGGCTCTTAATGAAGAAAGCCAGATAGCGACGTTTGGAGCGGGTACGCCTGGCCCCCAAGTAGAAGCGCAACTGCGAGCTAAAGGATACACGCTTGGGCACTTCCCGCAATCATGGGAACTAGCAACCGTTGGTGGCTGGGTAGCCAGTCGCTCCAGCGGTCAGCAATCTTTACGTTATGGCCGTATAGAACAAATGTTCGCGGGTTGTACCATGGTGAGCCCTCAAGGGAATTTAGAGGTACCCACCATACCTGCTTCTTCAGCGGGGCCTGACGTACGGGAAATAGTGTTAGGCAGTGAAGGGCGCATGGGCATTATTTCAGAAGTGCAAATGCGGGTAACCCCCATTGCCCAAAAAGAACAATTCTTTGTGGTGTTTTTACCAAGCTTTGAATCTGCTAAGAAAGCCGTTCGAGAAATTGTACAAAATAAAATTCCTCTTTCTATGCTGCGCGTCTCTAATGCTCTGGAGACTGAAACCCAATTACGCTTAGCAGGCCATGAAAAGCAAATCGGTATACTGGAGTCTTACCTTTCATTTAGAGGCGTAAAAGAAGGGAAGTGTATGGTGACGTTTGGCGTCACTGGCAACGTGGGCCAAAATAAATTATCACTTTCGCAAACTCGTAAAATTTTTAGATCTTTTGGTGGGGTTAATGGCCCTAAAATGATGGGCGATAAGTGGGCGGAGAATCGCTTCAAGTTCCCTTACCTAAGAGAAAACTTATGGCTTGAGGGTTATGCAGTGGATACATTTGAAACCGCCACTGATTGGGATAACGTCACTGAGCTTATGCATGCCATGGAAAATGCAGTACGTGGTTCTCTTAAAGACGAAGGCGCTCCGCTTCATGTCTATACGCATTTGTCTCATATGTATGCTCAAGGGTGCAGTATTTATACAACCTATATATTTCCAAATGCTGATAGCTATGAAGCAACGCTTGAGCGCTGGAAAAAAATTAAGGCAGCGGCGTGTGAGACCTTGGCAACGGGTCGCTCTACCATTTCTCACCAACACGGCGTAGGAAAAGATCACGCGCCTTATTTAGCAGCCGAGAAAGGTGTTTTAGGCATGGGGGCCATCAAAGCCTTGCTAAGCTTTTTTGATCCTAAACAAAAGCTTAATCCAGGTACGTTGATTGATGAAAAAATAGAATCGAAATAAACAGGGCTCGTCATGAATATTTCCGTTAATACCCATACTCAGAGCGATCGCGCTAAGATTACTTCTGTGATTAAAAATACGGCCAGCTGGGATATGGTGGTGATTGGCGGTGGCATTACAGGGGCTGGTATCGTACGGGAAATGGCCCGTCAAGGCTTTAATGTATTGCTGCTTGAACAAAAAGATTTTGCATGGGGCACATCAAGTCGATCGTCCAAAATGGTTCATGGCGGTCTGCGTTATCTTGCTACGGGTAATTTAAAACTGACCAGTCACTCGGTAAAAGAACGTGAACGATTAATGACCGAAGCGCCAGGGCTAGTGGACCTGCAAACTTATAGTTGGCCCCATTATAAAAAGAAATTTCCAGGCCCCATTGTATTTAATACCTTATTGGCAATGTATGATTTTTTTGCCGGCAAACGTTATCGGTATTTTCAAAATAAACAAGAGACCTTATACGATTTACCCGGTATCAGCGTTGATGGATTGTTGGGTGCCACTCGTTTTGCCGACGCACTGACGGATGATGCACGCTTGGTGATGCGTGTACTGCAGGAAGCAAAATGTGATGGTGCAAACGTACTGAACTATTGCAAAGTTGATGGCTTATTAAAGCAACATGAAAATGTTGTTGGAGTTAAAGCTACTGATTCAGTGAGTGGTGAAACCTATAACATTTCCGCCAAGGTGGTGGTTAATGCCACAGGGGCTTGGGCCGATCAATTACGGGGTGAATTAGGAAAAGAGAAAAAGATCAGGCCGTTACGTGGCAGTCATTTAATTCTTCCTAACTGGCGCTTACCAAGTGCGCAAGTTATCTCTTTAAGTCACCCTGAAGATGGCCGCAGCATGTTTGTTTATCCATGGGAAGGAATGACAGTCGTGGGGACAACGGATTTAGATAACCCTGAAGCGGATTTAACTGAGCCTTCTATTCAAAAAGAAGAAGTTCAGTATTTATTAGATACGGTAAATCATCTTTATCCGGGGTTGAATATTATTCGCGATGATGTTGTCGCCAGTTTTGCCGGAGTTCGCCCTATTGTCAGTGGCGGAACATTGAATCCTTCGTCAGAGAAACGCGATCACAGTATTTGGGATGATAGCGGCATGATTACGGTGAGCGGAGGTAAGTTAACTACCTTTCGGTTGATTGCTTTGGATGTTTTAAAAGCAGCAAGTAATTACTTAGATAATATTGACGGTAATGATCATGGGAAATCGATTTTTACCCAATTGAAAACAATGCCGGCTGCTTTAAAGAAATTGGGGGCTTATTGGTCTCGTAGACTTAGTGGGTTTTATGGGCAGGATCTGCAAGCCTTGTGTGATTGTGCTAACGGTGACTGGGCATTTGTGCCTGGCAGCAAAACTTTTTGGGCGCAAATTCGTTTTGCTGCCAGAAGTGAACATGTGGTGCACCTAGATGATCTATTGCTGCGCCGCACTAGAGTGGGTTTATTTTTACGTTCAGGTGGCGTTGATTTCAAAGACAAGTTGAAAGAAATTTGCCAACAGGAATTAAATTGGAATGAATCCCAATGGCTGTCTGAGTGGACTCGATATCAAGACTTATGGAATAAATCTTATAGTATTCCGGCTCAATAATTTTAAAATAATAATGATTTTGGAACCGGTTGCAGCTAGCAAGTGGTAAGTGAAATAAGATGCAACAAGATTACATATTATCCATAGATAACGGTACTCAAAGCGTACGTGCCTTGTTGTTTGATTTACAGGGTAAGTTGGTAGCAAAAGGGCGAGTAGAGATAGAGCCTTACTTTTCAGAAAACCCAGGTTGGGCAGAGCAAGATCCTGAGTATTACTGGAAAAGCCTAGGGCGTGCCTGTGATGCTTTATGGGCCGAAACACAAATAAAGCCCGAACAAGTAATGGGTGTGGGACTCACCACTCAGCGTGGCACGGTGATTAACCTTGATAAAAATGGCCAGCCTTTAAGGCCTGCAATTACCTGGTTAGATCAACGTCAAGCGGATCTGACAAAACCAATTGGTGGTTTGTGGGGGTTCATGTTCAAAGTGCTTGGCTTAAAAAATGTGGTGAATACTTTTCAACGCAAAGCTCAAGCGGCATGGATAGAGCAGAATCAGCCTGAAATATGGGCTAAAACCAATAAATTTTTATTGTTAAGTGGTTATCTTACGTATCGTTTAACTGGGCAATACAAGGATTCAGTGGGGTGTATCGTAGGCTATTTGCCGTTTGATTATAAAGCTCAAAAATGGGCGGGTGGTCATGATTGGAAGTGGTTAGCCGCCAATGTTGATCCAAAAATGTTACCTGAACTGGTTAAACCAGGAGAGCCCCTTGGGCCAATTACCAGTGAAGCGGCCAAACACATGGGTATACCCGTAGGCACGCCACTCGTGGCGGCTGCCTCAGATAAGGCATGTGAAGTGATTGGCAGTGGTGGGGTTGCCCCTCATATAGGCTGCTTAAGTTACGGCACCACTGCCACCATTAACACCACCAATAAAAAATATGTAGAAGGCATTCGTTTTATCCCACCTTTCCCAGCGGCTATTCCCGATACCTACAATACAGAAATCATGATTTACCGTGGCTTTTGGATGGTCAGTTGGTTTAAAAAGCAATTTGGGTTGCGAGAACAGCTTATCGCCAAGGAAAGAGGCATTGCTGCTGAAACATTGTTTGACGAAATTGTTGACTCGGTACCGGCAGGTTCCATGGGGTTAATGTTACAGCCTTATTGGTCACCAGGCACCAAGGTGCCCGGGCCAGAGGCTAAGGGAGCCATCATAGGTTTTGGTGATGTACACACAAGAGCCCACATATATCGTTCTATATTGGAAGGATTAGCATACGGATTACGAGAGGGTAAAGAGCGTTTAGAAAAAAGTAACGGTGTTAAAATAACGCGGCTACGGATTTCAGGTGGAGGTTCGCAAAGTGACGCTGCCATGCAGTTAACGGCTGATATCTTTGCTTTGCCTACCGAGCGCCCCAGTACTTACGAAACATCTGGTTTAGGCGCGGCCATTAATGTTGCAGTGGGGCTGAATCATTACCATGACTATCCTGAAGCCATTGCTAAAATGACTCGGGTAGGAGAGGTGTTTGAGCCTAATGTTCAAACCAGTCGCTTATATGACCAATTGTATAGACAGGTTTATTTAAAAATGTATAAGCGCTTGCAGCCCTTGTATAAAAGTATTCGAGCCATTACGGGCTACCCTAATTAGGGTAAATATTTTTTATAATGGCGCTTTAAAATGAAGTGTGAGCGGTTATAGTTCGCTAACTTGTGAATCGCTTTCTTTTAGGCATTCTATATAAAGTAAATCCATACCGACGACATCAAGATGGTAGTGGGCAAGCTTTTCAAGTTTAAGGGCATCCAGTCGGCCTTCTTGGAAGCATTTGGCGGTGTGAAGTGCCAGTCCTAACATGCCATCTTCACTGAGGATGGCATGAACCATTGCTTCAGGTAAATGCAGTCTTTCTACAATTTCCAGTATGGGGCGATCCATAAAGGCATCCAGTAAAGAAAATAAACCAACAGTGTAGTACTCATGCTCGGCAAACTGTCCTAGTTTAACCCCTAACTTTTGGCAAATAATGGCTCTTTCTAGGCTGGTCTGGCGCAAAGCGAGTGGTTTATTATCTAAATTCCCTAACGCCAGTAGGCTGGCCCAACTACGAATATGATTTAGTCCTAACATAGAAATAGCTTGTTGTAAGGATGAGCATTTATCGACTCTGGCAAAGGCAGCTGAGTTGACCAGTCTTAGTAGTTTATAGCTTATTTGAGGGTCGCTAGAGAGTGTTTGGGTCATGGACTTAACGCTTACTTCAGGATTTTGAAGGTCACTTAACAGCTTAAGCACCACCATTTTATTATCCGATACAGTGCGCCCTTCGATAATTTGTGGGCGGCTCAGAAAATACCCTTGAAAGAGCTCATACCCTAAATCTTTACAAAACTGGTACATCTCGTAGGTTTCTACCTTTTCTGCTAAAAGCGTTAAATTTCTGGATATAAAGACTTTCGCAAAGCGCTCAATTTGCGCTTTGGTTAGTTGCAAAACATCTACTTTTACAATATCTACAAAGTGCAGAAGTGGGGCGCTGTTATGATCTAGAATAAAGTCATCTAAGGCCAGTTTTGCACCTTGTTTTTTGGCATGTTGAATGGCTTCAATAAGGGCATCATCAATCTCGATATCTTCTAGTATTTCAATAACGTATTGATTGGGATCAAAAGGGGGCAAATCTAAAATTAGGTTTTTGGTGAAATTGATAAAGGCCGGGTGATCCCCGCATATGGATTCAAGCCCCGCCTCTCCAAAGGCATTAAGCAGTACCTGGCTTGTCGCCTTGTCACCACAGCTAAAACTTGCACCTTGGGACTCGTTGTCAGCTCTAAACAAAAGTTCATAGGCTGCTATCTCTAAAGAGCTGTTATAAATAGGCTGGCGAGCCAGCAGGGCGTGTCCGTTGTCGCTCATGGGTATGGCGTTGCTCACTGTCTTTAAATATAAGCGTAGCTCAAAGACTGAAAAGCTGTACTACACTAAAGCTAGTTGTAATCATAAAAGGCTTGGCGCTATGTCAGGGGTACTATCTAACGTTGACCAGCGAACCAAGCTGGTGGGTCAAAACCGGCTTGAATTGTTATTGTTTAATTTTGGCCGTGGACAGTCCTACGCCATTAACGTGTTTAAAATACAGGAAGTACTGCGCCTACCGGCTTTAACTCAAATTCCAGACTCTCACCCTGTGGTAAAGGGCGTTACGCACCTGCGTGGGCACACCTTGCCAGTGGTTGATTTAAGCCATGCCATTGGAATGGGGCAGGTGGAGATTAACGATCAAACCACCATAATTGTCACTGAATACAATCGTACTGTTCAAGCTTTTTTAGTATCGGGTGTTGAGCGCATTGTGAATATGAACTGGGAGGAGATTATGCCTCCACCTAAGGGCGCTGGTCGGGCCAATTATTTAACGGCCATTACTAAGGTTGATGATCGAATTGTTGAAATCATTGACGTTGAGAAAGTGCTCGCTGAAATAGTGCCTTATGAAACCAATGTAAGTGAAGGCTTGTTGGATCTTGAGGTTATGAATAGGGCTGCGGAATCTGGGCTTAAAATATTAGCGGTGGATGACTCTGCAGTGGCTCGCTCTCAAGTGAAGGAAACTTTGGCCAGTCTCGGATTGGAAGTGCTACAAGCTGAAAATGGTAAAGAGGGGTTAGATATTTTACATGACCTTCTGAAAAATGGATCCATTAATAGCCAGATATTAATGGTCATCACAGATGCAGAAATGCCCACCATGGATGGCTATATGTTAACCACTGAAATAAGAAGTACCGCAGAGCTGAAAGACTTATATGTAATTTTACATACTTCTTTAAGCGGCAGTTTTAATGAGGCCATGGTTGAAAAAGTGGGTTGTAATGCTTTTCTTTCTAAGTTTCAGCCAGATGGTTTAGCTGAAGCCGTACAAGTACGAGCCAAACAATTGTTTGGCTAAATAAAAAAATGAAAACTTAGCTTTTTCCATTTTAAATAATGAATTTAATTTCATATCCTTTATGTGGCCTCGTTTGATATACAGGCCTTGTTATCTTCTCCTCAAATTTATATCTATCTCGATTAACTGTCTTTTTATGAATCTTTAGAAATGAAAAAAAGATTTAAAATCACTAATGAATAGAGTATTTGAAAGCGAAAAAAGAGGAGGTTAATAAATTGAAGAAAGTAGGGTTTTCTATGTAATTAAAATAACTCTATTTCATCACCATCTTGTTTTTTACCTTGTTCGGCATTATCAAAGTGATGGCGATAGATCTCTAATGCCTCTTCAATGCTGTGTCCGCGTAGTATGTGCTCGAACATAATTCGTTCGGCTTCCATGGTGTATGAACTTTTAATTTTTTCCTGAAGGGCATGCCAGCGTTGAGGGTCATATAAGGCTGAGGGGTCATTCAATATGCCCCCTAGTTGATCTAGACTCCGGCAAACATGATCTAGACGCTGACTGATGCGATCGTAAAATTGAAAAGCAATTACCGCGTTTTGAACATCTTCTTCTAAACGCGTTGCGGCATTTTCAATTACGTCTTTAAAGTGAGGGAGTTTTTCTGGTGTGACCTTTTGAGTCACGACGCGAATCTTTTTAACGTAGTCGGCCATTCTTGTGAAAGAGTCGGTGAGTGTCTCCACACTCTGCGTGCCATCGGTCATTGATGATTCAACCTGGGCAACTGCAAGGGCCAACATTGTGATGGTTTCCCTTATTTGGCTCCAATCCAAATCTGGGTTGTGGGAAGTCGATCCATGATGTTTTATGCCGTAATTATTACTTGAATCTGTCACGAGCTACTTTCCATGTGCTTGGTTATGTAAGCATAGCTAACCTTTGTTTTTGCGCTCACTAGAATTTTGAGAAACCCTTAAATCATCTGGTAGTAAATTAGACCACGCGAGTAACGTCTTTTTGTCTATCATAGGCTGCAATGAGCCTA